>JAABUJ010000786.1_pt1 | contig 56251 bp, 71 predicted proteins | sample 5559131 | NCBI WGS metagenome assembly JAABUJ01 (sample SAMN10711875, study PRJNA513366) | rock metagenome | isolation source: Antarctica rocks | place: Antarctica: Victoria Land, Mt New Zealand nord | collected 2016-01-07
CCCTACCCTACCCTACCCTACCCTAACCCTAACCCTAACCCCTATGACCCTATACCCTATACCCTATACCCTACCCTAACCCTATATACCCTATCCTAACCCTATACTGGCCGCGCGCCGGCGGCAGGTCGGCGCTGCGCGTGGCCTCGCTGCGGCGGACGGCGCTCGTGAGGGCGGACGGGGTGCCGCCCGGCGGCGGCCCGGAGGATGCGGCGGCCGTCGGCCGAGCGCAGCGTGCGCGCTGCGAGGCCCATGTTGCGCAGCAATTGTCGCCCCGCGCGCGGACAGACCGCGCTGTGGGCGCGTGCGCAGGCGCGCGCAAGTGGTCCCAGGCGGGCGCGGCCGCGCCGGCGCCGCGCGACAGCCAGGCGCGCGGCCCGGGCGGCGCGCAGGCGGGCGCGCCGGACGGCGGCAAGGCCGAGCAGAGGCACGCCTCCCTCCCAGCCCCGCCGCTCGGCCATCCAGGCAGCCGGGCTGAGGGCGCGGCGCCGCGCGCCAGGCGGATCCAGCGCGAGCGGCGGCGGGCAGAGTGGGCGGCCTTCCTCGCCGCCAGGCCGGATGCTGCCGCGGAGCACCCGGCCGACGCGGCCGCGTTCGCCGCGGCGCGCGCGGGCGTCGGCGACTTTAAGCTGCGCGCGGACCCCGAGTCCGCGCTGGCCAACGTGAGCGCCTTGCTGTGCTACGTCTGGCAACAGCATGGTGCGGTGCGTCTGCATGCAGTCGCTCATGTTGAGACGCCATGCGCCGCGGGCAGCCGGAGCGCATGCACCTTGGCGCCAAGCGGCGCGCCGTGCTGGCGCTGGCGGCCGCGGGCGACGCGCGGCGCGTGCGCTTCGACGCGCACCTGCTGGGCCTGGCCGCGCAGCGCGCCGCGGCCTGCAGCCGCATTCGCGCCCTTGGCGACCTCCTGCGGCGCATCACGGCCGGCCGGCCGCTTGACGCGACCGTGGAGCGCATCCTGGCGGCGGCTTGCGCGGCCCAGGTAAGCGTCCTGGCATGGCCGGCATGCTGGTCAATTCAAGGCATGCGGCCTGACGCGCGACGCGCGCCATGGCAGGCAGACGAGGGGGCGGCTGGCAAAGGCGACGAGCCTGCCGCGGATACGCTTGATGCGGCGCAGCCTTGCATGCCGGCAGCCCGGCTGGAGGCCGAGGCTGCAGAGGCGGAGAGGCGCGTGCGGTCGGCGGCGGCGCGCTTTGACGCGGAGCTATCCAATGCCGCTGAAGAGCGGGAGGACGTCCAGCTGGAGCTCGCCACCGGCGAGGCGGCGCAGCTGCAGCAGCTCCGCGAGATCTCTGTCCTGCGGGTGCGCTGCATGCGTGGCTGCTAGCTGACCTGACACATAAAGCGTCGCAGCACGCAAGCTCCTCGCATGCACAAATGCCTTGTCAAGCGGCACAGCCGCCCTGCATGGGGCGATACAGCGCCCGCACAACCGTTCCTGCATGGGCCGCCGGCGATATGGCGCCCGCATGCGTGGTGCCAGGAGTACGAGGCGCAGGAGGTCGCGCTGTCCGCCCGGCTGGCGGCCGCCGAGGACGCCGAGGGCGCAGCCGCCGCGCGCCTGGAGGCGGCGGATGCGCGGCGGGAGGGCGCGCGCGCGGAGCTGGGCGCCGCGCAGCAGCGCGCCGCCGAGGTCGCGCAGCGGCGCGCCGCACGCAGATGACGAGGGCATGCTTGGCTCCATGCCCAGCAACGCGCCGAGCAGCTGATAGCCGGTGACGCCTGGCCGCGGCAGGTTCGAGGGCCTGGTGGACGGGCACCACCCGCTGCGCGAGGCGCTGGTCAAGGTGTTCAAGCGCCGCGTGTTCCTGCAGCGCGGCGGGCCCGCAACCGGCGCCGGCGGCCGCGGCCAGGACGGCGACAGCGGCAGCGATGCGGGCGACAGCGCGGGCAGCGAGGGCGGCGGCGCGGCCGACCCCACGCAGCTCGACGACGAGGCCATGGCCGCCGCCGACCCGGCGCTCTTCACCAAGGCGCGCGCCGCTGGATGTATCGTGTCTGGCCATGGGCCTGCGCACCACTGATGCCGACCCTGCCACGCCTCGCCCCACCGCAGATTGGGAGGCTGCGGGCGGCGCGCACGGCGGCCGAGGCCGCGCAGGCGACCGCCGCGCGCGCCTGCGAGGCTGCGTCGCACGACGTGGACGGCGCCGCGCGGCTGCACGCGGCGGCCGACGCCGCCTGGCAGGCGCGCCCGCCGCGCGGGCGCGCCTGGCGGGCAGCCGGCAGACCCGCGCCAGGGCGCCGCTGAGGCCGCGCCCGCCGCGCGCGCGCAGGCGGTCGCGGGCGAGGGGCGCGCGCTGCAGGTGCTCAAGGCGGGCGCGCTCAACCTGCTGCCCGCGTCGGTGACGCTGAGCGCGTCAGCGGTGCGCTTTGCGGCGGCGCCCGGCGCCGCGCCGCGCGGCGCCGCCGGCGGCTGGGCGCCCGCCGTCGCGCCCGGCCCCGCGGCCGAGGGCCTGGTGTTCGAGGCCGCGGCGCTGGACGCGCTCGCGGCGCGCAGCGGCGAGCTGCAGGCCGAGCACGTGCGCGCTGTGCTGTAAGCTTGCACGCTGATCGCCGCCCTGGCGCCTGCAACCCGCGGGGCTGCTGCGGCAGGCCGCGCTGCGCGACGAGCAGCGGGCGCTGCGGCTGAGGGCCGCCAAGCTCGCGACGGAGCAGGTGGGCCGCCGCTCGCCGTGCTGCATTGCGACGCTCGGCCGCTCGACATGCATGCTGGGCCGCCAGGTAAGCGTCACTGTGCGCAGGCCAGCAAGGAGGCCCAGGCGGCGGAGCTGCGCCGGCGCGCGGCCGAGATCTCCAGCCTCAAATTTGGGCGCGCGGTCGAGCTGGAGGCGCGGGCCCCTGCCTGCGCGCGCCGGGCCCTACGGCAGGGCAGGCCCTGCCTGAGCGGGCGTGCGGCGGCAGGCGCTGGACCGCCTGGGCGCCGCGCGGGGCACGGGCGCCGGGGTCGCGGCGGCGCTGGCCGCGCAGGAGGCGGACGCCGCTGCAGCCGCGGCGGCGGCGCGCGCGCAGCTGGCGGCGCGGCGCGGCGAGCTGCGCGCCGCGGCCGCCACGGGCACGCAGCTGCTGGGCAAGCTGGGCGCGCTGCTGGCGCAGCGCCAGGCCGCGGCGCGGCAGGCGGGCGGGCGGCCACGCGCGGGCGCGCGGCACGGCGCGCGCGCGCGCACGGCGCGCCTGGCCGCCCTGCGCGCGCGCGTGCGCGAGGGCGAGGCGCGGCTGCAGGCGCTGTGCGACAGGGTCGCCGCGCTGGTCCCTGCTAGGGCGTAAGAGCTTTCGCCTGCCTGGCTGGGGGAGGCAGCGCAGTGCGCCGCGCTGTGCAAGCTCGTCTGCTCCATTGCTCACACGCACACAGCTCACAGGCCATCCTTCAGTAAAGGCAGCATACGAGGCCTCAGGGCGGCTGCACCCAGGCAAACTCCTCCACGTATGCGCTCTCGGCGTCCGCGGGCGGCGGGCAGGACGCTGGGCAGCTGTACACGGCGATGGCGCCCCAGTCCCCGGCGGCCCCGCCCGCCTCCCCGGCCTCCAGCCAGTTCAGCAGCTGCGGCAGCACCTGCGGCCCGCGCCCGCCGCTGGTCACGCAAGCAGCCACGCCCGTCCTGAGGGCCGCAGCGTCGCGGCATCGCGCGCATGCACAGAAAGCAGCTCGGCCCCGGCGCGCGCGCCGCACCTGAAACTCAAAGCGCCGCGGCGCGCCGCACAGGGGGCACGGCGGGACGTCGGCCGCGCTCGGGACGCACTCGACGCCCGGCCACAGCGGGCGCGCGCCCTCCTCGAAGCAGTAGCGCAGCACCTGCTGCGGCCGCCGCGCCACGCGCGCCGCGAACGTGGCGAACGCCGCCGCCGCCGGGTCAGCCTGCCGCGCGGCCGCGCGCTGTCGCGACGCCCCCGAAAGAGGGCGTGTGGGGGCCGGTGCGGCGCCCGGGAGGGCCCGCCGCGCGCGCCTGCGCCTCGACCTCGCCGACCAGCTGCGCCTCCGCGGCGGCCTCGGCGAGGGCCGCGGCGTCCTCGGGCTCGCCGCGCTCGTCGCAGGCCGCGTCGCTCCAGCCCGCCTCGCTCCAGCCCGCCTCCGACGCCTCGGCCTCCTCCAGCTCGTGGCTCAGCGCCAGCTCGGGCAGCAGCTGCACGCCGGGCGCGGGCGCTGCGCGGGGCACCAGGCGGCGTGGAGCATGCTGCATGGGGCCCTGCGGGCGCGGCATGGGCCTGCTCGAGGCGCGCACGTGGGGCGGGCTCGCCCGCGGCGAGCGCGGCCTCCAGCGCGGCCACGCGCCACGGGTCGCGCGCCGCCGCCCGCTCCGCCTCGGCCTCCTGCGGCGCGGGCAGCGCGAGCGCTGCAGCGGCCGCGGGGGCGGGGCAGGCGCGCCGCGCTCGGGCGGCGCCGCGGCCGCGCACCGGCAGCGGCGGCGGCAGCCGGGACGCCGGCGGGTCGGGGCTGTAGAACGGGTTCCGGCGCGGCAGCTGGCAGCGCAGCGCGCGCGCCGCGCCCGCGCCGGCCAGGCGCTCGCTGTGCGGCGACAGGAACAGCAGCAGCGCGCGGTGGAAGGCGGCGTCGCTGTCCTCGACCGGCGCGTACACCTGGCGGAGGGCCTGTGCGGCTTGGCAAACGGGGACGGGCGGGCGGGCCTCCTCCCAGCGGACAGCAAGCCAAAAAGACGGGGCCGCGCCTGCAGCAGGAAGACGAGCGGGCTGCCGTCGGGCTGGCTGTGCAGCGCGCCCGCCGGCGGCAGGCGCACGGGGTCGAGCCACGCCTGCGGGCGGCCGGGGCGCCGTGAGCGGACGGCGGTGTTGGGACGGGCGCGCACGCGGCGCGGGGCGCACCGGCCGGCCGCCGACCTTGCTGCGGAAGCGGTGCCGCAGCAGCAGGTGCGCGGCCTTGGCCTCGGTCACCAGGCCCAGAATCCACTGCGGGCGGACCAGGTGCGCGGGTCGGGCCGGCGTCCCGAACGGCACATAGAAATACACGCAGCACATGCGGTGGCGCGCATGCAAGCATGCGCCAGGCTTCGCACCTGGTGTTCGTCCTCGTCTTCGTCGTCGCTGTACTCCCCTGCTTCGAGCTCCTCAGGGAGGGCCGGGTCGGGCATGCGCATGGCCCGGGCGGTGTCAGCGCAAGCGCACACGCAGGGCCGCCGCCTCCAAGTGCACTTTTTTAGCCCTCAGTCAGCAAGGATCGGACGCTGCTGCACTCGGAGCCTCCGAGTTGTCAGCCCTGGAGCCAGGCCCTACTCATACGAAAACAACTGTCGCCTGCTGCGCTGCGGATGGCCCGCTCGTGCTGAGCCTGTCACCTGAAAAGAGCCGCAACGGCGCGGCGATGAACGGCGTGTGCATCGGCCTGGGCGCCCGCGCCAGCATTGCCGTGGACTTTTGGCGCAGGCGCGGCAGCGAGGACGTCGTCGCGTGCTTCCTGACGCACCTGCACGCCGACCACACGGCCGGCCTGAGCGACGGCTGGAGCGGCGCGCCGCTGTTCTGCTCGCCCGACACGCGCGCCCTGATGCGCGAGCGCTGGCCGGCGCTGGCGGCCCGCGCTCGCGCACTGGAGGTCGGCGAGACGGCCGCGCTGCAGCTGCGCTGCCGCGACGGCGGCGGGCTGCGAGTGCGCGTCACGCCGCTCGACGCATGCCACTGCCTGGTGCGGCCCCGGCGCACCCGCCCTTTCTGAGACGCCGCGCCGGCCGCCCCGACGCGGCGCGCGGCGCAGGGCGCGGTGATGTTCCTGTTCGAGGGCGACTTTGGGCGCTACCTGCACACCGGCGACTTCCGCTGGGAGCTCGCCAGCCAGGCCGAGCTGCTGGCGCACCCGGCGCTGGCGGGCGCGCCGCTCGACCGCCTGTACCTCGACAACACGTACTGCGCGCCCTGGCGTGCGCCCGCGCGCGCCCTGCTGGCCCCACGCGCGCGCGCGCAGCCGCCGGGCGCTGAGCCCCGGGCGCCGCGCAGCTACGCCTTCCCGCCACGCCTGGACGCCTGCCGGGCCGTGATCGCGGCCGTGCGCGCGCACCCCGGCCACCGCGTCCTGATCGGCGTCGACTCCCTGGGCAAGGGTGCGCGCCGCCCACGCGTCTAGAAATAAAACGGCGGCCCACACCGGACGTGGCTGACGCCGGCGCGCCGCCGCGCGCAGAGGAGCTGCTGGCCGCCGTGGCGGCGGCGGTCGGCGAGCCGGTCTGCGTGCCGCCCGGCCGCCTGGCGGCCGTGCGGCTGCTGGGCCTGCCGGCGCGGCTGTTCACCACCGATCCGGCGGCCACGCGGCTCTGCGTGCTGCCGCGCCACCAGGTCCGCCCGCACGCGGCCCGCCCGCCCGCCAGCCGAGCACCCCGCGGCGCGCGTGCTAAGGCGAGCGCGCGCAGGTGAACGCGCGCGCGGTGGCCGCGCTCAACCGCCTGCGGCCGACGCTGGTCATCGTGCCCTCAGGCGCGCCCATCCGTCGGCGCTTGCGCGGCGCCCGGGCCGAGCGCGACGCGCTGAGGGGCGCCTGCCGGGCCGCAGCCTTTGCGTGCGGCTCGTCGCCGCCCGGCAAACCAGCGGAGCTGCGCGCGCCTGCGGAGCCGCCGGCGGGCGCCCTGCCGGACGGCAGCTTGTCCAGCGCACAGCTGGACCACGCGCGGCGGTGCATCTTCCAGGTGGCCACCGCCTGCTGCGGACCGCGGCGGAGGCACCGGACGTGCACGGCCGTTGCGCCCACACTTGCGCGCGGCGCAGGTGCCCTACTCCCTGCACAGCAGCTTTGCCGAGCTGCACGCGGTGGTGGAGGCGCTGGCGCCGCGCGCCGTGCTCTCGGTGCGCCGGCCCCGCGGGCCTCGCTGCCCGGGTGCGTGCCGGCGCACGCCCGGGGCGAGCGCGCCGCTGCGGCGCAGGTCGTGGCGAGCACGGCGGGGCGCGCGTGCACGGACGCGGCCGAGCGCTTTGCGCACCTGCTGACGGCAACGCCGAGGGAGCCCGAGTGCGGGCTCGCGCGTGCGGAGCCAAGCGGCAGAGCGGAGGGCGTGCCGCTGCTGCAGCGCCTGCTGGGCAAGCGCGGCGCTTGCGAGGCCGCCGCGGGCGCGCGCGTGCTCAGCAGCTGGCAGGTGCGCCGCCAGCCTCCGCGCGCGCCCGCCCCAGCGCAGCGGGCGCGCCGTCAGCGAGCGGGCGCGCGCGCAGGCGATCGCGGCAGCGGCGGCTCTGCTGACCAAGCGGCGCCGCGTGGCAGCGACCGGGCGGCCGCCCTGAGCTGCTTGCCGGCTGTGCACCAAATTATGTAGCAAAGGACCATGGTGTTACACAGCGCGTCCCTGCCGCCCGGGCCCAAGCTGCGGCGACCGAACGGCGCACAGGCACCACCCAGACCAGGCAGCACACCCCGGCACCTCAAGCGCCGCCCCGCCCGCCGGCAGCGCGGCACGGGCAGCGTGCCTCCGTGCAGGTGGCCGGCTCGTTCAGGCCGCCGCACGCCTCGCAGAGCCCCAGCTCACGGCGCTGCTGCCGCGCCACCAGCGCGTCCGCCTTGTACGCCGCATACGCGCTGACCAGCATCACGGCCTGCGGCCTCGGCGCTTCAGCAGGCCTGGCACCGTGCGAGAGACGGCACAGGCGCGCCGAGCGCGCACCCCAAACGCGAGGCCGGCAATCTGGTCGAGCGTCCACGGCGGGGTGTCTGTTATGGACGCTCGCAGCGTGCTGCTCCAGCGCCGCTGTGGGCAGCGCCGCGAAGCAATCAGCGCCAGAGTGGCCTGCTGTGCTGGGCTGGCAGCCTCGGCAGCGCGCATCCGGTGCGGCGCAGGAGGGCGCCTCTGCTGCCGCCGCGTCCTGCATGCACGGCTGAGCAAGTGCGAGTGCGTGGTGCTGCCGGGCGCCGTCGCTGCTCGCCTTGAGGAGCAGGCGGCAGCGCTGCGTGCGAAGGGCGGCTGCGCGAGCTGCCGGGCGCACGCTGGGCAGGATGGTCGTCCGGCCGCAACGTCTGCCATTCTCGCTGCCGGGCGGCGCATCTAGCAGGTGACGCAGGCGGCAGGCGAGGCTTTTGGCAAGTCGAGGTGATGATCCTGCTGTGCTTTGCGCTTACCGTAAACCCCCCGCATGTGCCATGCCAGGCATCCTGCATGATGCTGCAATGCCAGGCCGGCCGCCTTGCCGCAGGCATGTCCTTTCTTACATACAGGAATCGCATGCAGGCACGCCGGGCGAGGGTCAAAGCCTCCGCCCCTTACAAAATGCATGGCGCCTTGGTTGCAGAGCAGGCTAGCGTGAGACGCGCCTCCTCAGCCTGGCAGCACAGCTGTTGCGGCGCCGGCAGTGTAATGCAGGCCCTGTATGTGAGAAAGGACGCATCAGCACGACGCGGCCTGCCGGCATACTGTACAGGCAACGCCAGTCGCAACAGGCACAGCCCGGCCTAGGAGCCCGAGACGCGGCGCTTGAGGGAGGCCGCGTGCAGCGCGCGCGCGTCCTCGCGCATCTCAAACAGGTCGCGCTCCACCGCCGCCCGCAGCTCGGCCGGCGTGTACTTTACATTCTTCTCCTTGTTCCCGGGCGCGCCGCTGTAGCGCTCCACGAAGGCCTGCGTGCGGGCGCGGGGTCACAGCGCTGGAACGAAAGCGCGGACACCGGGCACCGCCCGGGGCGCCGCGCTCGCAGGCGCGGCGCCTGGCGGGCCGCTGTGAAAAGACGCGGCGGCGGCGGGGGCGCGCCTCGTACAGCGGCAGCACGTCCTCCAGGATGGCGTCCTTCATGTTGGCACGCAGCACCACGTCCGGGATCGTCCATGCGCTCTGGCTCTCGTGGATGAGCGCGAGCGCGGCGTTGACGTCGCGCCAGCGCGTGCGCGCGGCCGCCTTGTCGGGCGGCCGGCCGGCGGCGCCGGGCTCCGCCAGCAGCTGCAGCAGCGGGCCCCAGGCCAGCGCCTGGTACTGCTCGCCCGCCTGCTCCACCAGGTCGCGGTGCGCCTCCAGCCAGTCGGGGCCGACGATGCCCAGCGCCTCGGAGCCCTCCACCGCGCGCACCATGTAGTGCACGTTGTTCATCAGGAACAGCGCCGCCAGCGCGCGGTCCTTGTACGCGCGCGCCTTGGCGTTCAGGTTGGCCTGCGCAACACAGGCGCGTTTTGAGAAGGGGGCCGGGCGAGCGCTCCGCGCGGCCCGGGCGGGGCGACTCCGGGGCGCGCACCAGGAGCACCTCCAGGATGTGGCACACGGCGGCGCGCACGGCGGCGCGCTCGGCCGGCGCGCCGCCGGCGCCGCCGGCGCGCCGCGCGGCCGCGGCGCCCGCGCGCAGCGCGGCCAGCGCGGCCGCGTCATCGGCCGGCGCGCCGAACAGCGTCTCCACCGCCGCCTCGTAGCCGAACAGGCGCTTGAGGAAGGAGAGCGCGTACGCGGCCAGCGGGTGCACGGTGCCGTCCGGCGGCGGCCCGCGCGGCGCGTCGCGCGCCAGCGTCGCCTCGAACTCGCCCAGCGTGGCGCGCGCCTCGGCGCGCAGCGCGGCGCCCAGCGCGACCATGTCGCCCAGCATCTGCCCGCATGCGCCGCCGGCCAGCACGCGCCCCAGCGGGCCCGCGGCCGCCTCCAGGTGCTCCTGCATGTCCAGCAGCCCGAACACCTTCTCCGGCGCGCGCCGCGCGCCCGCCACGCGCGCGCCCGCCTGCGCGCCGCTCAGCGCGTCGGCGTAGAGCCCAGCCCGGCGCCCGGGGCGCGCGGGGCCGGGGTGTGCAAGCTGGGTCCCCGAGGCGCGCCTGCGCCAGCGCCGCCAGCGGCCGCGCGACGACCTCTGCAAACGCGGCCTCGGCGTGCGGCGCGGGCCAGACCGCCGCGGCCGCGCGGTGCTCCGCGAGCGCGGCGGCGACCAGCTGGCGCAGGCCCAGGATCCAGGCCTGGATGCGGCGCTCTAGCAGCGGCCAGGGCACGCGCGCCGCGTCCTCGCCCGCCGGCGGCGCGGCCACCAGGTCCGCCACCGCGCGCTCCGCCACGCCGCGCCGCACCTGCCGCCCGGCCGCCCGCGTCTGCGCCGCGCCTCCCCCTCTGTGATAAGGCCCGCGGGCCGGGCGCACGCGCACCTCGCAGTACACCCGGAAGCAGGCGGCCTCCGAGTTGCGCAGCATGGCCTCGGCCAGCGAGCGCAGCCGTGCGGCCACCACGCCGGGCAGCACCTCCTCGACCTCCTCCTCGCCCTCCTCCGACCCTGGCGGCGCGCGCCGGCGTCAGCGGACGCGCGCGGGGACCGCAGCGGCCGCGCGCCGCCGCCGGCCGGGGCCACGCGCGGGGTGCGCACCCGCCTGCGGCGTCTCGCGGCCGCCGCGGCTGGGCGAGGACGTGGCGGACTCCGAGCCGGCCGCGATCATCGGCGGCGCCGCGCCGGACGAGTGCTGCCGCAGCGTGGCCGTAAAGTCCTCCAGCGCGAGCCGCAGCGCGTCCGCGCGCAGCGCCGTGGCGCTGCTCAGCGCGCCCTCGGCCGTCGCGAGCGACCTAGCGCCCGGCAGCATGCTGACGCACATGCCCGGCAGCCAGGGCCCGGGATGGCGCGCGAGGCGCTGCGACCACCAGGGCGCCGCACGGCGCACCTGTGCTGCGACAGGAAGGTGATGGCCGTCTCCAGGCGCTGCAGCGCGCGCAGGAAGTTGCCCAGGTCGCGCTGGGGGCCGGCGAGGATGCGCGCCTCGACCTGCGCGCCCCGCCGCGCTGAGCACGGGACTGCGCCGAGGATGCGGCGCACGACCCGACCTGCGCGCCTGTCGCGCCGTGTCGACATGGCCCAGCACCTCCTCGGCCCGCTCGCGCGCCTTCCTGATGTTGATCCTGGCCGCTTGCAGCGCCTGGCGCTCGCGGCCGCCCTGCTCAGAGCGCCGCCGCGCCCGGCAGCGCGGCAGGCAGGCGCTGCACCAGCGCAGGCGCACCTGCGTGCGCTGCGTGACGGGCGCAACGGCCAGCTGCAGGTCGGCCAGGCGCGCTGTGTATGCATCCAGCACACCGCTGACGTCTTTGTTAAGCCGCTCGCTCCACTGCAGGCTGTCTCGCAGCAGCGCGGCACGCGCGCCGGAGCCCGCGAGCTGGGCATCCAGTTGCATCCGCCCCGGGCCCGGCGGGCCGGCCGTGCACTACCACCGCGCTGTCACGTCACGCTCCGCCGAGCGCATCTGGCGGCGTCTCTCTGCATGTGACTGTGCACCTGATTTGAGGGGATTTGAAGAGGCCCTGTCCAGCTGCTCCAGGAGGTGGCTGAGCAGGGGTGTGCTCACAGGCCCTGCTCATGTGCACCGCGCGCCGCTAAGACATTTACACTCTCACCCATGTGTATACGGGGCCAACTCACACACAGGTCAGCAGACACACGGGCCCTGCCTCTCAAGACATCTACAAGCAACAGCAGCAAGGGAAAGGGGGCACACAGACACACTGGGTGCTGCCACACACGGGACGCTCGATTGTTCGCCGGGTTCGCCTCGGTTCCCTGACCTACAGACAGACCATGCGTTGGCACAAACGACACACTGGACGGACAGGCCGGACAGCCACCTCCCCGCCACGGTCGCGCTAAAACCAGCCGTGGTAGGTGGGGTCCATGCGGCAGAGGTTGCGCGGGTGGATGGCCTCGTCCACCAGCGCGCGCGCGCCGTGCTGCACGTTCACCGGTGGCAGGTTGAGCGGCGGCACGCCCTGCGCCCGACCCCCGCCACAGCGTCAGCGCGGCCGCGCGGCAGCCGGGCAGCGCATGCGGCAGTTGCATAGGGGAGCGACCGGACGGGGGCGCGCCGGGGGCGGCGGATCGGGCGCGGCGTGGCGCAGGCGGCGCAGGCAGCGCGCCAGGTTGTCGTCCACCAGCGCGCGCAGCTGCGGCTCGCGCAGCCAGGACCGCGCGGCCGGGTTGCGCCGGCCCGCCCAGCCTTGCAGGTCGTCGCGGAAGAACAGCGCCAGCAGGTCCGCCAGGTTGCCCTTGGGCGCCAGCACCGCCTGCGCGCCGCCGCGGCTGGTCTGGGCCTCGTACAGAGAACCCGAGGCCGCGGACGGCCAGAGAGGCATGCCATACCCCTCTACCTGACCCTGTTCTAAGCAGCTACGGCAGCCTGGCGCGGGGCGGCCGGGCGCGCCTCGGCGCCGGCCGCGAGCGCGGAGACGAACAGGCCCTCCACGCCGAAGGGCGTGAAGAAGGTGTGCAGGTTGCGCGTGAGCCGGAACGGCACGCTCTCCACGCGGTCCAGCGCGCCGCGGTCGCTGTACTGCGGCGAGAAGTCGGCCTGCCAGACGCGCCCGGACGCGCGCGCGAGCAGCGTCTTGTACGGCGTGCGGCCGCCGATGCACAGCATCACCGACACCAGCCCTGCGCGCCGCCGCGCCCGCGCCGGCGTGTGCGAAGCCCCGCAGGCTGCTGGCATGCGCGGGGCGTGCTCCCGCCGTGCGCGCACGCGTGCGCCGGCTGCGTGGCAATCACGGCCCCGGCCTGGCCACGCGGCACAGCGACGGGCGAGGTCGTGGGCGGAGTGTGCTGCATGGTCCACCGGAAGTGCGGCCAGCGCGGCACTGCCGCTGCTCCGCCGCCGGCGGTTGGCCGCGAGCGGCCGCGCCTCCGGTGGACGACGCAGCAAATACCGCCCAGGACCTCACCCATCGCCTCGCCCGCCGCCAGGCCGGGGCCGTGATGGCGCCGCAGTCGGTGCACGCCCCCGCACGGCAGCGGGGCCAGGGCAGCGGGCGCGCGCACGGGGCCCCGCACCCGACAGCGCCATCTGGGCGCAAAACTGCTTCTTGAACGTCCACACGTGGCAGCTGGTGGCCAGCGTCTTGTACATGAACTGGCTGAAGATGTTCTCGCTCACCATGCGCGCCTCGATCTCCAGGAACGCCTGCCGGCCGGCGCGGCGCCGCGTCGGGGCGCAAGCCGGCCGCATGGCAGCTGGGCGCCGGCAAGACGGTGGGCTGGCCCAAAGGCAGTGTCACAGCGCAGGCGGGGGCCGCATGTGCATGCCAGCGCGGCGGCCGCAAGCGTGCGCCGACCCTCATGTCCGCCGCACGCAGCCAGGGCGCGCCGGGGCGCGGGCGCGCCTGCAGGCGCAGCTCGCAGTGCGGGTCGGTCTGCAGGCTGCCGTTGGGCGCGCAGCAGCGCTTTTTAAAGTGCGCGATGGGCAGGTCGGTCTCGCGCCCGAAGCGCGCGCAGTTGACCTCGTACGCCTCGCCGTACGTGCAGTAGCTGGGCTCCTCCTCCACCAGCCGCACCTGCGCGCCCACGCGCGCGGGGCCTGGCCGCCCCGCGCCGCGCTCGCACTGCTGGCAGGGTACGCCCAGGGTGCGCGAGCGAGCGCGATGCACGGATGCGGCGTGTGCACGATGGTGTGCATCTCATGTGCATGCGGCTGCCGGGCGTCGCGCGGGCGCGGCGGCGGCCCGGAGGCGCGCCGGGCGCGGGCGCGCGCCTGCGGCCAGATGGGCACGATGACGGGCGTGTGGAAGCTGAGGTGGCGGCGGCGCGTCTCGGGCGCCTTGTCCAGCAGCCGGTTCATCATGCGCATCAGCTGCATCATGCGCTCGTCCGCCGCGCCTGCGCAGCGCCGCAGCGCCGCTCGCCAGGCGGTGCCCTCAAAGCGGGCGGCACGCCGGCTGGCGGCAGCTCCCAGCGCCCTGGATGGCGTGCGGCCGGGCTGAAAGCACGGTGCCTCTTGAACCGCCAACGCGCGCGCTGTCATGGGAGCGGGTGCGCAGCGCGGCGCGGGCGGCGGGCGGGCGGCGCGCCGTGCGCGTTGGACCACTGCTGCCCGGACTGCACCAGGAAGAAGCGCGAGCGGCCGTCCGAGCCGATGAACTCCACGCGGCGCACGGACGACGCGTGTCGCCGCACGATGGCCACGTTGGCGCCGATGCGCTCCAGGTAGACCACCTGGTCGGGCGCCACCTCGCCGCCGCCCAGGTACTGCCCGGGCATCTCGATGTCCGCCCACGTGCTCTCCTGCGCGCGCGCGCCGCCGCGCCCGGCTCAGCATGCCCTAACCTAACCCTCACACAGGGGCCGCCATGGGCGCGGCATGAGCGCAGGCTGGGCGCGCAGGCCGGGGGGTGGGGGCCGGCCGCGCGCGCGCGCCTGCAGCACGCGGCTCTCGTCCTGCAGGCGCAGGCTGGCCGGCAGGCTGTCCTCGCAGGTGGCCTGCAGCAGCGCGCGCCAGGCCTTGAGCCGCCCGGCCAGCGCGCCCAGCGTGGCCGGGAAACCCGGCGCCGCGGGGTCCAGGTCCGCCACGAACGCCGCGCGGCACTCGGCCATCGCGCGGCCCTGCCGGCTGGCCTCGCCGCTGAAGCACGCCTTGCACACGCCTGCGCGCGCGCGCGCCCGCGTGTCGCCCGCCGCCGCGGCTGCACCTCGGCCAGCGCGCGGGCACACGAGCATGGCGGCCGCTGCTCGGGCAGGCAGCTGTGCGATGCCATCCTTTCTGCGGGCCGTTTCTTGGGCGCCGTTCATGCGCTGAAACTGGACGCGCTGCAGGGAGACAGAGGGCGCGGGCTGCGCTGCGCAGGGGCCGCTGGCACGCCGGCGCCGTGCGGCGGCTGCACTGCGCGCGAGGGGCCTGCCGGCAAGAGGCTCCATCGCAAGCGCGCGGGGAGCTGGCGGCCGCGGCCGCACCGCCGAGCTCCTTGCGCAGCGACGGGTGGACCTCCGCGTTGTTGGAGAAGGGCATCTTGTAGCAGCGGTGCAGCAGCGCGTGCACCACCGCGAGCAGCCGCTCCTCCGCGCGCGCCACAAAGCGCGACCCTGCGCGGCCAGGCGCGCTTCGCGCGGTCGCCGCAGGCACGAGCGGACTCGCCGCCGTCAGGGCGGCCGGCACGCTCCGTGGCCACCAAGCAGGGCGCCGGCGCGGACGCAAGGACCGCGCGCCCCGCCCGCCTGCATGAGACGCCCGCGTGCTGCGCACCCAGGTCGTTGAGCAGGAGGTCCAGCAGGCCGGCGATGTGCGTGTGCTTGCTGCGGATGAACTCCATGATCTCCTTGCCCGCCTCAAACGCCAGCAGCTCCGGCGGCTTCTCCATCGCCTCACCGCTGCCCGCCGGCCGCGCGCGCGCCGGCGGCGCGCCCGCGCCCGCGCCCGCGCCGCCTGTGCCCGCCGAGCCGCCGCTGGTGGCGGGCGCCTGCGCGGGCGCGGGCGCCGCGCCGCCGGCCGTAGGCGCCGCCGCGTCCACCGCCGGCGCCGCGCCCGCTGCCACGGGCGCGCCCGGCGGCGGCGCCGCCGCGGGCGCGCCGGGCGCCGCTGGCGTGGGCGCGGCGGGCGCGGACGCGTCGGCGGCGGGCGCGGGCGCGGGCCGGGGCGCGCCGTCGCGCGCGCCCGCCGCCGCGCGCGCCTCGTGCACCGCCTTGACCGCGCCGTCGCGCAGGCTGATGAGCGCGGTGCGCAGCACGATGTGCAGCGGCTGCGGGTAGGCGGACGCGAGGCGCATCAGGATCTCGCGCGCCACGCCGCTCTCCGGGCGCAGCAGCGCGGCCTGCAGCTGCGGCAGCCAGGGCAGCCAGGCCCAGAGCGGCACCGCGCGCCCGGCCTTGCGCAGCGCGGCCGCGACCGGGCCCAGCGTGCCGGGCGGCGCGCCCGGGTCGCGGTCGCGGAAGGACAGCAGCGCCAGCACGCGCGGCAGCATGCCGCGCGCGGGCGCGCTGCCGTTGCGCACGCCCTGCGCGCCCGCGCCGCCGCCGTCAGCGCGCGGCCGGGGCTGCGGGCGCCGCGGGGCGCTGGGGGCCGGGCGGGCGCGCGCACCTGCAGGTAGGCCACCACGGCGCTCTCCAGCCAGGCGCCGGCCTCAGGCCCGCCGGCCTCGGCCTGCGCGTCGCAGAATGCGCCCCAGGACAGCCAGCCGTCGGCCAGCTGCGGCCAGAGCGTGAGCGCGGTCGCAAAGCCGGCGTTGGCGAGCGCGGGCTCGCCCAGGCGCGCGTCGAACAGCGCGCGCAGGCGGAACAGCTCCGCCTGGTGGTTGGGCGGGTAGTAGTCCAGGTTCTGCGCCGCCAGCAGGTTGCGCCCGCCGCCCAGCTGCTCCGGCTGCGCGCGCGCCGCCCGGCGTCGGGGCCCGTCATGTTATGATACGCGTGCGCGCGGGGTAGGTTTAGGGTTAGGCGCCGCGGGCGGCCGGCCGCGCCTGCAGCAGGAAGGCCTTGGCCTGCTCGGTCGTCTTGGTGAAGGCCTCCTGCACCTCCATCGCGTTGAAGCCGTACAGCAGGCCGATGGCGGCCTTGCAGGCCTCCGGGCAGCCCTGGTGGCGCGCGATGCGCGCCAGGCGATTGACGCTCCAGGCCTTGTCGCGGTAGCCCAGCTGGTGCAGGTGCGGCGCGGTCTCCGCGTAGCTCTTGAACGCGTTGATGACGATGTTGTAGACCGCGTTGCGCCAGAGCAGCACGTCCGCCCAGGCGCCCAGGCGCTCCCAGCCGTTGGGCGCGCGCAGGCGCCACGTCTCCAGCGTCTCCTTGAGCTCCGCGAACGGCTGGTCCGGCGGGCTGTGGTGCTGCTGGCCCAGGTCCAGCAGCACGCGCGTGCTGTCCTGCAGCTCCACCAGCCGCTGGAACTGCGCCAGCAGCGGCAGCTGCGGCGCCACGCCCACCTCCGGCAGCGCCCACCACCTGCGCATGGCTAGGGTTAGGGTCGGTCACGCCCACCGCCCGCAGCGGCCCCGTGGTCGCCTAGACACACGCCAATGCAAGACGGCAGACGCTGACCAGGCACCGCCGACCGGGAGCGCGGCGCGCCCCGCCAATTGCGGCCGGGCCGCCGCGGCCGCGCACCTGTTGAGCGCACGGTTGATGCCGCGCACAATGTGCTGGTCGCCCTCCATGACGGCGCCCTCCTGCAGCGCCACCATTGCGCGCAGGACGTCCGTGTCGGGCAGGTCCTCCACCTGCAACCTCGCACGCGCGCTCAGCGTGGTGCTACGCTCCTGCATGCATGCACAGGCACGGGTGCACCCTGCGCATGGACAGGGGCGCCCGACGACCACGGCGGCCTTTACTGCCGTCCGGGCTCGTCCCGGCTAGTCAGAGACGAGAGAAAAGTGCGAGCGGCTGCGGCGGCGTGCTAGGCCGCCCGGCAGAGCACCCTGCGGCGGCCGCGGCCGGGGGGGCGCGCCATGAGCTTGGGCAGCACATCGGAGCGCAGGCGCGGCCACTCCTGCAGGCGCCAGAGGCAGTCGGCGCGCAGCGGCAGGTTGCCGACCGCCTCCGCGTACTCGTCCACCGCGTCCCACTGGCACTGCTCGGTGCAGCAGCGCAGGTACTCGCGCTGCCACACCGCCTGCTCGCCCTTGCTGGGGCTCGGCCGGTCTGCGCGCGCGCCGTCGGCCGTCAGCGCTCGCGCAGCGCGCCGCGCGTGCGGCTCCCTAGAGCAGCGCGCGCGGGCGCCGCCGCCGCGAGCCGGCCCCTGTGCAAGTGAAAGGGGGAGGCACCCGGGTAGGCGGGCCAGCCGCCGGCCGCGCGGCGCAGCGCGTCCGCCAGCAGCGCCTGCGCGCGCTCCAGCTGGCCGTGCTGCAGGCAGCTCAGCGCGGCGCGCGTCTCGTCGGCCGCGCCGCGCCGCTGCCACGCGCCCGCCAGCACCTCCGTCTCGTTCAGCGCGCCGTACAGGTCCGCCAGCGCCTCGAAGCAGCGCGTCTCCTGCGCGCCGCGCAACCCTAGGCTAGGACCCTGGGCGCCGGCGGGCGCGCGCCGCGCGGCCGCGCTCCGAAGAGCGCCAAGGATACCCAGCGCTGGGGCGGGGCGGCCGGGCGCGCACGGTGGGGAAGAGCATGATGTGCGTCTCCAGCAGCGGCAGCGCGATGTGCCAGCAGTTGAACGTCTTGCCCAGGAACTTGATCAGCTCCGACGGGATCTTGGGCTGCGGCTGGCTCAGCGAGATGCCCTCCAGCAGCGCCTGCGCGCCCGCGCGCGTGCTCGGCCCGCGCCGGCGCGCCAGGCAGACAGCGAGCGGCGGGGGAGCGGGGGCGGGGGGCCGCGCCTGCACGACGTTCGGGCGCGACTGCGCCTGCCGCAGGTGGAACTCGCGCGACAGCAGCGAGATGATGGGCTTGGCCAGGTCCACCTGCTGCTGCTTGCGCTCGCTGAGCGTGGCCCAGACGATGGGGAAGACGAGCACCCAGACGTCCGCCGCCATGGCCGCGTTGGCCTGCGCCACCTCCATCAGCGCGCGCACCAGGTCGCGCACCTGCCACGCGCCTGCGCGGCCGCGCGGCCGGCCTGAGCGCCGCCCTGGGCGCCCGGCGCCTGCAGCATCGAGGGTCGAGCCGCGGGCGGCGCACCGCACTGGTACAGGAAGCGCAGGTGCTCCTGCATCGCCGCCTCGACGGCCGCCGGCACCGCCAGCGCGGCGGTCTGGCTGCGCCGCAGCTGCTCCGCGGGCGCCTCGGCCGCCTGCGCGTGCGGCTCCGCGGCGCCGCCCATGCCGCCCGCGGCGGGCCGCGCTGCGTTGGGCCCCGAGGCCGCGCCCGCTGCTGCAGCGACGGCAACGGCGGCGGCGGCGGCGGCCGGCAGGCGCAGCGGCGCCGGCCCGCCGGGCACGGGCGCGCCGGCGGCGCCCCTGGGCGCGGGTGGCGCGGCCGCCAGCAGGCCGCCCTCTGCCTTGACCGCGCCGGGCGGGGCGCCCGCCGGCGGCGCCGCGCCGGCCTGCACCGCCTGCGCGGGCGGCGGCGCCGCGGGCTGCGGGTAGCTCGCGATGGTGCCCAGGGCGGCGCCCGAGATGGGCGCGCTGGGCACCGTCAGCAGCCCCGCCGGCCGCGCGGCGACCGCCTGCGGCGGCGGCGGCGCCTGCGCCAGCGCGCCCAGCTGCGCGGCCGCCGCGGGCTCGGGCTTGGGCGCGCCCGGGGGCGGCATCGCCGCCGCGGCCGCGGCGCCCGGGAACGGCGGCGGGCGCGCCGGCGGGGCGCCGGGCGCGTGCGGCGGCGCGGCCGGGCGGTGCAGGCCGAGTCCGGGCGCCGGCGCGCCGCCCGGCGCGGGCGGCCTGGCCAGCATCGCCGCATGCGCGATCGCCGCCTGCACTGCCGCGGGCGGCGCGGCCGCGCCCGGCGGCCGCATTGCTGCCGCGCCCGCCGGGTAGGCCACGCCCGGCGCGGGCCACATGCCGGCTGGCGGCGCGGCGCCCGCGGCGGCCGCCGCGGCCGCCACGGCGGCCGGGTGCCAGGCCGGCAGCGGCGGGGCCGGCATGGCCGCGGCCGGCGGCGGGGCTGCAGGGGCGGGCGCCGCATGCGCCGCGGCGGCGGCGGCGGCGGCGGCGGCGGCGGCGGCGGCGGCGGCCTCGCGCTGCGCCTGCTCTTGCGCGCGCACGTTGAAGATGTTCTGGCGCGTCTCGTTGAGCAGGGCGGGGATCTGCGCGGAGCTGGGCGCGAGCTTGATGGGCTCGCGCGCGACCAGCACCGCCAGCAGCAGCTCCTGCGCGCGCGGCGTCGCCGGGCTCGGCGCGGGGCCGGGGCGGCTTTGTGTTGCCGGCGAGCGCGCCGCGACGGTCCGCCCTCCATTCCAAAGCTAACAGTTTTCGGAAGAGCACTGCATGTGACAAAGGCTTGCGCGCGTCGGCCGGGCGCACCAGGCCCTGCTTGAGCCAGAACGAGTGCGCCTGCTTGCCCCAGTCCTGCCCGCAGACGATGAAGCGCAGGCGGTCGAACAGCGTGGGCGGCACGGCCGCGTGGTACAGCGCCAGGAAGCGCGCGCGCAGCGCCGGGTCGCGTGCGTTCAGGCCCAGCATGTACTCGCGCTCCACGCGCTCAAACACCTCCGGGCGCAGCGCCTCCCGCTGCGCGGCCGCCGCCGCCCTGCGTCAGGGCGCGTTCGCCCGACCATGAGCGGCCCGCAGCGCCGGGGAGGGCGGGCGCGCGCCTGCGGGTGCGCGGACGGCGTGCAGAGCGTGAGCAGCAGCTGCAGGAACACGCGCTCGAACGCGGCGGCGGTCTGCCCGCGCAGCACGCCCATGGCCAGCATGTGCGCCAGGCGCTGCAGGAAGAGCACGGCCTCCTTGAGCGTCAGCGAGCCGCCCGGCGGCGGTGCCAACAGCCAGTCGCGCAGGATGGCCAGGATGCGCAGCACGATCGCGCCGTGCACGTGCCGCGCCGGCCCGCCCGTGATCACCATCACCAGCGTCTGCGCGCACGCCCGGCGCCCCCATACGGCGCGTCCGCCCGTGCGCGCGCCGCGCCAGCAGGCCACATGCAGGGGCGAGCAGGTTTGTAAATTCGGGCCGTCCGGGGCGCGGCCGCGCCTGCAGGAACTGCTTCTTGACGAGCTCGGTGAAGAGCACGCGCGGCGCGGCCAGCTTGAGCGCGGCGCACATGGCCCAGACCATGGTGCCGTACTCCGGCTCGCCGCCCTCGTCCTGCGGCCTGCGCCGCGGCGCGCGCGCGGTCGGCCGGGGCCCTCCCGGCGGGCGCGGGGCCCGCCTGACGCGCAGGCGCAGGGCGTGTGCCAGCCGGGAGTCGGCAGGCGCGCGCAGAGCGCATGCCCCCGAGGACGGGACCGCCGCGCTGGGCGGGGGTGCGCACCGCAGCGGCTGCCCGGGCTGCGCCGGCTGCGGCGCCAGGATGAGGCTGGGGTTGCCCTGCGCGTGTTCCTTGGCCAGCCGCACCAGCAGCTTGACCAGCGCGGCCGCGTGCTTGGCGACGTAGTCGGGCGCGGGCGCCTCCAGCGCGCCCAGCACGCGCAGCGCGCAGCACAGCGGCTTCAGGCCCAGGTTGGTCAGCGCGTTCTGCGCCCGCCCGCGCGCACCTTCAGCGTGGGCCGCGCGCATGCAGGCCCGTGGCTCGGTACGCGTGGCGCCCGGGTCGCCAGGCTGCACGCGGCATGCAGCGACAGGGCAGAAACGCCAGCGCCGCCAGACACCTTGCTGAGCATGCGGCGGGCGGTGAGGCGCCTGGCTGCCGCGCAGCCGGGGAGCGGCAGGACTCACGCCGCAGCAGCACAGGCCCATGTATTAGAAGGTGCGCCGAGTGGGGCGGGCACGCGCCGCGGGGTTGGCGCTGTGGTGCAGGTGATGCGTCAGCAGCTCGTGCGTCTTCTGCAGCACGGCCTGCGCGGGCGCGGGCATGTCCGGGTTGGGCCGGCTGATGGGGAAGGCTGTGAAGAGGCGCGCGACCACGCCGCACAGCGGCGCGACCACCGCCTCGTGCGGCGACAGCACCGCCAGCTCCAGCACGCGCAGGATGTCGTCGCGCGCGCCCGCCACAAACGCCTCCGGCTGCGCCTCCAGCAGCCGGCGCATGACCTCCAGGCCTGTGCGCGGCGCCCGCGTCTCGAGCGCCCTCCCAGGCTTCCTACTCTGAAGCGCGGCGCCGCGGCGGGCGGGGAAGCCCGGCACGCCCACGCCGCCGCGGCGCGCCCCCGCCCCCGGCGTAATCCCGGCTTACGGCCTCAAACGTACTCTAACCCAGGCGGGCGCCGCAGGGCGCGCCGATGACGAGCGCGGGCGGCGGGTCCAGGTTCTGCGCCTGGTTCTGCTGGATGAGCTTCTCGATGTAGTGCAGCTTGACGGGCGTGGCCGGCCACAGCGCAAGCGCGCCCTCCAGCAGGCCCAGCGCCTCGCGCGCCAGCCCCTGCCGCGCGCGCCGGCCGTGGGCCGCCCGCGGTCTCGACCCCGCCGATGTCCCCGTCAGGCACACTGATGGCAGCCCCGCAGCGCAGGCCCCCTGCCGCAGCGCGCCGCTGCTCCGACATGCCCAGGCGCGCAAGCTTGGCGCCGCAAAGCGACACCGGGGCGGGCCCGCGCCCGGCGCGCGGGCGGCGCGCGGCGCGCGCACCGTGTGGTCCTTGTCCTTGACCTGCTCGCCCAGCAGGAAGGCCATGCGCACGACAAAGCTGGCCATGTTCTCCGCCAGCGCCGCGCTCACGGCAAAGCCCTCGTCGGCCCTGCGGCGCGCGCGCCGCGTCAGGCGGGCGGCCGCGCGCGCGCGGCCGCGGTGCAGGCGGGGCGCGACCCTGCTCAGCCCCGCGCGGCGTCCGCCCTATATGCGCATTGCCCCTGTGACCTCCCTCGCTTCTGCGTGCGTGATGGACATGCGCGCACACTGCCATACCTCTTTGCTGTTCAGGTTGGATATACGCCTGTAAAGATTGATCTTACGCTGTGTCTATGTCAGTTTATTTTTGTTTTCAAGTTGGTTATTCTCAACCAGCATGTTGGGTAGCTGGTTGCCTGCACAGCGACGCTTAATCCTCGCCCTTGATTGATGTCAGAAAGCGTGCACGCTCCACAACTGCCTCGTGCGCGGCGGCAGCGACCCACGGCGCCGCAGAGGCACGCAAGGGGGACGCACCGCGCTGGCTGCGCCCCTGCGGACGAGTCGGGCCCCGCGGCGCCGTCCGCGGGGGCGGCCACCCCCGGCTCCCCGGCGCCGCCTGCGGCCGGCGGCGCGGCGGCGCCGGGGCCCTCGACCGGCGTGCCGTCCGCGCCGCGCGCGCGCTTGGCCGCCTGCTCGTCGCTGCCACCGTCCTCCGCCTGCCGCGGCCCGCTGGGTTTGTTAGTGGCGCGCAGGCAAGCTCGGGCCACAGACACACACTTGCACTCGCCGGGCGAGCTGTTGCCAGGCCCCGCATCACTGCGTCTCCGCCCAGATGCTCGGGCGCGGGCGCGCCTTGGGCGCGGCCGCAGGCGCCGCCTCGTCGCGCGCGCGCTTGCGCGTGGCCAGGTCGCCCTGCGCCGCCAGCGCCGCGCGCGCGCTTCAGCCACGGGCCCGGAGCGGCGCGGGCGGGGTGCCGTGCTGCAGAGCGAGCATGCGCATTAGTGGGCCGGGGCGGCCTGCCTGCGCGGGGCCCGGCGCCGCGCGGAACTGCCGCTCCCAGCTCAGCACCAGCGCCACGATGTCCAGCGCCAGCCGCCGGTTGTCCAGGCTGGCCGTGCCGGGCAGGCCCAGCTTCATGAGCGAGCCCACCATCTGCGGCACAAACTGCGCCCTGCGCGCCGGCGCCGCCTGGGCTCAGGCTCAGCGCGCGCGCTCGCGGCGCGTCTGGGCGCCAGCAGGCCGCCCCGTCGCCTCAAAACCAGCGCCGCGGCGTTCCGCACAACCGAGGCAGGCGCGTGCGCATGCCTACGCTTTCAGGCTCAGCGCGCTCCAGTGACACCAAACCCTAAGCATGAACCCTAACCGGCGCGCCCGGGACGGCCGCAAGGCGGGCGCGCGCCTGGAGGAGTAGAAGAGCGGCGCGTGGCGCACGATGAGCTGCCAGATGTGGACCAGGTGCGGCAGGCTCGCGCCCTCCTCCACCAGCACCTTCTTGGTGTAGCGCACCCAGGTCGGGAAGCGCGCGTCGCCGGGCTCCAGGCGCCGCACGAGCGCCGGCGTCAGCGTGTCCAGCGCCTGCAGCACCAGCGCGCGCCGCGCGTCCGGCTGGCACGTGCGCAGCAGCGCCACGAACACCTGGCGGCCGCGCGCGCTGGGGTCAGTGCGCGGGCCCGAGTCGACGCGCGAGCTTGCGGCGCGCGTGGCCCGCAGTCTGCGGGGTCGCGGCCGGACGAGCGCACGGCCGGGGCCGGCTCCGGCAGCACACCGCTGCGGTGGCGACCCGGCCGTGAGCGCGCGCCGCGGGCGGCGCCGCGCCTGCAGCACGATCTTCTCGGGCGCCTGGTAGGCCTCCAGGAAGTGCGCGACGTTGAGGAAGGCGTAGTGCTTGGCTGCGCTGTCGTCGCGCTTGAGGTGGTTCCAGCCGAACTTGATCAGCTCCTTGCGGTGCGCGACCAGCTGCCCCGGCGCGCGCCGGATGAGCAGCGTGGCCAGCTGCAGCAGCTCCATGTTCATGCTGTCGCCGTACTTGCCTGCGCACGCCGGCCCGCATGGTCGCATGCACAGGCCGTGCGAGGCCCCGGGCAAGCCACCAGACATCAGCCCCTTGTGAGCTCCTCACGCTCCTCGCCGATCCAGGCGCGCAGACCGGAGCCACCCCCGGCATTGCGCGCTGCGGACAGATGCCTAGTTTGCCTCCGCAGCCGGGCGGGCGCGCGCCGGCCAGCTCGTCGGGCGGGTCGAACATGTCGGCGACCATGGCCTGCAGCATGGCCTCGTCCACCACGGCCTGCCCGGCCGCATAGCTGGCCTCCAGCATGGGCAGCACCAGCAGCCGCACCGCCTGCACCAGCTCCTCCTGCGGCCGGCTGGCCGCGCGGAACGCGTCCAGCAGGCAGCGCACCACCTGCGCGCGCCGGCCGCCCGCCTCGGCCGCCGCCGCCGCCCGCGGCCGCGCCAAGCAAGGCCGCGGCAGCGCCGGTCGAGCGGGCGCGCGAGGTGCCCACTGTGAGGGCGGGCGCGCCGCCTTCCCTCCCCTGCCGACCGCGCTGCCAGCGCCGCCGGGCGCGCCGATGCGTCAGCGCATAGAGCGGGCCGCGGCGGCACGCCAGGTGCGGCGCCGCGCTGGGCGGCCGGGCGGCGGCGCCGCGCACCGCCTGCTTCTCGGCCAGCGAGAAGGTGGCGGCGACGGTGTCGCGGAGGAACACGCGCAGGAAGGAGAGGTCGGCCGCGGTGCGCAGCGTGAAGGCCTGCAGCAGGTCGAACAGCGCGGGCAGCTCGCCGTGGTGCGCCGCGATGAAGCTCACCAGCGCCTTGGCCAGGCGCTTGGTCTCCAGGAGCGCCGGCCGCGGCAGCGCCTCCTCGTTGGCCGCCCTGCGCGCGACCCGGGGCGCTCAAGCACTCCTCCGCATGGTGGAGTCCTGTCGGGGCGGCGGCGCCCAAGCGCAAGCAGCGCCCCGGCGCAGGCGGCGGGCCGCGCGCACCGCGCGCGGCGCTCCGGCGACAGCCAGCGCTGGTGCAGCAGCTCGAACAGCGGCCGGGGCAGCCAGCCCGGCCGCAGCTTGGCCACGGCCGCGATGAGGTGCACCACGTTGTACTGCGCGGCCGCCAGCTTGTCCGCCTGCGCGGCGGGCTGCAGGTTCTGCGCGCCCTGGACAGGACCCAGGGCCTGCCCCACCCGGCACCCGCCCCTGGTGTCATGCAACCAGCAAGGGACGCCGGAACGGGCGGGCGTGTTACAGCAGGCGCGCCGCGGGCTGCGCGGCTGCGGGGCATGGCCCAGAGCGCAGCGCAGCGGGCCGCGCGGGCCCGGGCGCGCCTCCAGGCCCGGCGGCAGCGGCGCCGCCTGCAGCAGCGCGGCCAGCTGCGGCACGCTGGCCGCCAGGCAGTCCAGCAGCGGGCGGCCGACCGGGTGGCGCAGGATGGCCAGGAAGCGCGAGAAGTAGGGCGGCTCGGCGATGCGCCGCGCGTCCAGGAAGTACACCACCGCCTGCGCCCGTGGCCGCGCGCGCCGGCGTGAGCGGGTGCGGGCGCGCGCGGCGACGCGGGCTGCCCCCCAGCTTGGGAGGGGGTGTGCGACAGGGGCTGCGCGGAACAACTGGCAGCAAGGCCGACAGCAGACGTGCCCAGCAGCGAGCTGAGGCATGCATGCAGGCAAGGCCAGAGGCGGCAGTGGTGTGCAGATCTCATGCGATAGAAACATCTTGGCGCCCTGTGAGGCGCGCCTCGGCGGTGTACTTGTTGAGGAACAGCGCGAGCGGCTCGCGGTAGGGGCTCCACAGCTTGGTGGGCTGGTGGTGGTTGGTCATCGTGTGCAGCGCGTTCTCCAGCTCAATGGTCAGCACCACCAGGCCCGGCCGCTCCTGCGCGCGCGGCCGGCCCAAGCGCTTCGGCGGCGCCCGCAGGCCCTGCATCCTGCGTGCACCTCTCGCCAGCGCAGAGCACGCAGCGCGGCGAGCTTGGGCCTCGCATGCATGCACTCGGTAGCGCGCTCCTCGGCTGCAAGGCGCCGGCGGCCCGGCGCAGCTGCGCCGCGCGCGCGCGCGCACCCCGGTCTCCAGGAACTTGGCGGCCTGCGGCGGCAGCAGGTGGAAGAGCGCGAGCGTGGCGGCCGCGATGTCGGCCTCCTGGCCGGGCTCCCAGTGGTGCGGCGCGGCCAGCAGCTTGTCCGGCTCCAGCCACTTGCGCAGGTGGTCCACCAGCTTCTCGCCTGGCCGCCCATTAAATTAGGTTAGCGCGCCCTCAGGCGCCTGGCCGGCCACGCGCGGGGCGTGCGCGCGAGCCCTGCCTGGCTGCAGAGCATGCACGGGATGCCGCGGTCGTGCGCGCGGGCCGCGCCCGGCCGCCGGGCGCCCATGGGGGCCAGGGGCACTGGGTGCATGCGCAGGCGCGCGTGACAGCCTGGCGGCCGGGCGCCGCCCGGCGCCGCGCCGCCGGGCCGGCCCGCGCGCGGAGCCGCGGGCGCAGGCGCGCACCCAGCGTGACGTTGAACCAGTTGGAGAAGAGCGTGAGCAGTCGTGCCAGGCCGCGCAGCAGCGGCAGCTTGAGCTTGTTAAAGTAGGCCAGGTGGTGCAGGATGGGCCGCAGGCTCACCTGCGCGCCCAGCCGGCGCGGCCGCGGCCTCAGTCGGCCGAACCGCGCGCCGAGCGCCAGCGCCCGCGCTGGAGCCACGCCGCCCGGCATGCCCCCGTGTCTGGCCTCGGCCCGCCCGAGGCGCACCCCGCCCGAGGCGCACCCCGCCCGCGGGCAGCTCACAGCCCGCTGATAGCATGCGGCCTGAACAGGCCGGCCGGCACGCGGGGCAGCCGGGCGCGCAGGCGCGAGCGCGCCACGCGCCTGCAGCACGGCCTTGATCATGCGCTGGTACTGCATGATGGCGACGAGGCCAGCCTGCGCGAGCCCGATGCACTCCTCGTCCGGCTCGCTGAGGTACTTGACGAACAGCTGCACGACCTTGCCGCGCAGCTCCGCCAGCTCCGCATACTCCCTGCGCGCGAGGGGGTCACTGGCTACGTCTCGCCCTACGCGGCGCCCGCTGCCTTGCTCGGGATCCAGGTGACATGCGCCCCGCTAAGACCACCATGTGGCAAGCGTGAGGCGCAGCATGCGCATGCGAGCGCAGGCGCGACGGCGCGCAGCAGGTCTTGCAATTTGCTGCGAACGACTGCCCGCACGGCCGCACCGGAAGTCCGCCCACTGCATGGCGGCGCCAAGCAGCGCGAGGCAGGTCTTGCGCAGCTGCGGCAGCGCGTCCGGCGGCGCGCGGCCGGCCGCCGGCAGCTGCTGCGCCAGCGCTGCGTCGTCCATGTCGGCCAGCATGTACGCGTCGCTGGCGATCATGACCAGCTCCTGCGTGGTAGGGCGAGGTTAGGGTATGGAGGGGTTACACCATGACCAGCTTCTACGGCGCGCGCGCGCTCGCGCCCGGCCCGGCAACCCCAGGCTCTCCTGCAACGCGCTCGCCCATGAGCGCGCGCCCCCGAGCGCGACCCATGCGGCCGGCCCTGCCTCCTGGCCGCCATTCAGGCCTGGGCCTTGAACCTCCCTCCTCCGAGCATGCGGCAGCACCCCGGCAGGCGTGCGGCCCACGCGACCCAGCCGGCGGCGGCCCCCGCGCGCCCGGCCGGCGTGGCAGGGCAGGCGGTGCGCGCCTGCGTGAGCGGCAGCAGCGGCGGGCGCTGCTGGATGCAGTAGGTGATGGCGGCCGCGTTGCCCGTCTGCATGCCCAGGTGCCGCAGCGGCATCAGCCGGCGCCGCTCCAGCGAGGGCGCCGCCTTGGCCAGCGTCGGCGCCAGCAGCCGCGCCGCCGGCTGGCCCGTCGCCTTCACCACGCGCTGCGGCAGCCACGCGCGCGTCATCAGCGCTGGGCGGCAGCGACGAAGGCGGCAGCCTGCCTGCCAGCAGGGTGCTGCAGCCGGGCGGGTGTGGCGCGTGTGCAGAGGTGCCGCGGCGCGGCAGATTCCCAGCGGCGGGGCGCGCCTGCAGGCACATGTCCGCCACGGCGCGCAGCGCGGGCGTGGCGCGCGCGTTCAGCAGCTCGGACGCCAGCACCTGCGGGCCGGCCCCGTCAGCGCATGCGGGGCGCGCCCGTGTGCTCGCGGCGAGACTTGCAGGCGGCCGGCCGGCGGCCCGGGGCCGGGCGCGGAGGCCGCGCCGCGCTCGCCGGACAGCATGACCCTGAGCAAGGCGCCCGGGCGGGGGGCGCAGCACCTGCAGGAGGCCGACCAGGGCCTGGTCCTGCACCACGGGCTCGCTGGTCGTGCTGGCGCTCGCCGCCTGCGCCGCGGCCCCCGGCTTCCCCGGCTCCGCCGCGGGCGCCGGCGCGGCCCCCGCGGCGGCCCCGGCCGCCGCGGCGGCGGCGGCCGGCGCCGGCGAGGGGGCCGCGCCGGGCTGCGGCGCCGCGCCGCCGTTGGGCACGGGCTCCTGCTCCGCGGCGGCCGCGGCGGCGCTGCCTGCCGCGGGCGCCGGGGCGGGGCGCTCGGCGGGCTTGCCGGGCTGCGCGGGCGCCTTGGCGGGCTGCTCGGCGGGCTTGGCGGCCGGCTTGGCCTCCTCGGCGGCATCCTTGCCGTCGGCCTCCTCCGCCTGCGGCCCTCGGGCCCGGTTGGCTCAGGCCCCAGTGCGAGCGGCGCTGCCGCTGGCACCGCATGGCAACGTCCGCGCCAGCCGACGGGGAAGCCAGCAAGGCGCGAGCGGTGCGAGGCGAAAAGAGCGCCTGGCGACGCACGCGTCGGGGGCGCGCGGCAGCCTGGGCGAGGGACGCGCACCGCCGGCGTCGGTGTTGCCGCGGCGGAGCGGCCGCGCCCCTTGCGCGCCTTGGCCTCGGCCGGCGACCCGCCCTTGCCCCTCTGCGCCGGCACAACCCCCGCGTGGGCACAGCGCGCGCCGGTGAAAGCCCCCGGCGCAGGCACGGGCGGCATGCGGCCGGCAGGCCCGTGCGCGCAGGGCGCACCCGGCCGCGGCCGCGGCTGCGCGGCGCGGACTTGGGCGACTCGGGCGCCTTGCCCGCGTCGCCGTCCTCGTCCGGCCGCTGCCCGTCCGGCGCGGCGGTCATCGCAGTGTCGGCGCTGCTGGCGGGCGCCGCGGCGGCCGCCGCCGCTGCTGCCGCCGCCGCCGCCGCCGCCGCGCCGGCCGCCTCGCCGCCGCCGGCCGCCACGGCCTGGGCGGGCGGGGGCGGGGCGGGGCCGGGCGTGCGCGCAGCTGGGGGCGCCTCTGTGTCCATGGGCTCTGCAGCCGCCTGCGGCAGTGCAGCGCACGCTCGGCATGTGCCAGAAAGATTCAGAGGGCCCAGCATGCATGGTGCACAGTTCAGCGTCGGGACAGGACGGGCAGGCGCGCCTCGGCCGCCGGCGCTGCATGATCCATCGGCTCCGCGCCCGCGGCAGCGCCCGACGACGCGGCCTGCGGCTCGGCGTCCGGCGCGGGCGGCAGGCAGCGCGAAAGCAGCACGTCCAGCGTCTCGCGCAGGCGCCGCTGCTCGGCCGCCGCATGCGGCGGCAGCACCTTCATCAGCGTGAGCAGCGCGCGCACGCACAGCGGCAGCCGCGCGCGCAGCTGGGCCACTGGCAGCCTGCGCGCGTGCGCAGCGCCCCTGAGAGCGCGGGCGGCGTGCCGGCACCCTGCATTACATAGAGTGAGTAAAAGAAAGCAGACTCGCCCGCCGTAATAAACTCGCCCGTTCATGAAAGGCCTCCACAGGCGGGTCCGCTGCGCACGACGCGCAAACAGGCAGCGGCTGCGCACGTTCGCATGGGCCGGGACACGCGGGGAGTGCGCTGCGGGCGCACTTTCGCGCCAGGAAGGCCACGGCGGACAGGCCGCCGCAGCGCGCGGGCCAGGTATCGGCGTAGCAGCAGTGCAGCACGCGCGCGAGCAGCTCGTCGAGCACCACCGGCCACGACCCCTCCGCGCCTGCGCGGCCGCGCGCCCCCTGCTACTGGCCAGCTCGCGCCCAGGCCGCTGCGCAGGGGCTGCCCGGGCCGCCGCGCCTCGCGCAGCTCGGCTGCGCGAAGTATAGAGGAAGCAACGAGGCAGCCTGTCAGCGAGGCCCCACGCGCGAGCGCCGCACGTGCCAGGGTGCGGGGCGAGGCGCGCACTGCGGACGACGGGGTGCGGGCTGGGGCGCGGCGTGAATGGCGGCGGCCCCGAGGCGGCGCCGCCGGCCTCGCCAGCGCTGCTGCGGGCTTCCGCCTCGCGCGACGCGGGCGACGCGCCGTCGGCGGGCCGCCCGCCCGCGTCGGGCTTCGCGCCGCCGGCGCTGGCGCTCGCCGCGGCCTCGCCAGCCTGGGCGCCCGGCACAGTCTCGCTTGCTGGGGCGTGCCTGCAGGACGCACGGCGCGCACGTCGCGCTGCGCACACGCGTTGCCGGGAGCCCACCTTGGCGCCGGTCGCCTTTGCCTCGCTTGCGGCCGCGGGCGCCGCAGGAGGCGCAGGGGCAGCGCCGCCCGCCCCGGCGGCAGGCGCGGCGGCCGGCGTCGGCGCGGCCGGCGGCTCAGCGGGCCTACCCGCCCGGCTGGCGGGCGACGCGGCCGCCTGCGCCTCGGTCAGCAGCAGCAGCGTGGTGATGAAGGTCTCCAGGCCTGCCAGGCCCGCCGCAGACTGCGCCGCGGCCTCCTCCGACAGCACCTGCACGGCGCCGCGCGCCGGTGACTGCCCCACCCTGTGGCCGCATCATCACCACCAGGCACTGTCCGGAAAGGAGTGGTGGCGCTGTGCGGCGCCCCTCGGCGGGCAGGGCGCCTGCGGCCAGCCGGCGCCCATCGTCGCGGGGGACAGGGAGGCGGCCGTCTGGGGGCGCGGGCGGCGGGGCGCACGTCGACCAGCGCGTCCAGGAAGGTGTTGGGGTCCAGCTCCTGCAGGCCGGCCGCGCGCGCGCGGCCGGGCAGCGCGCCGGGCGACGCCGCCCCCAGCGGCTTGCCGCGCAGCGGCGACGCGGCCGCGGGCGCGCGCGCGCCGGCCGCAAACAGCAGCGCAAAGTGGCGGCAGATGCCGGACGCAAAGTCCGAGGCGGCCGGCCGCAGCGCGGGGTCGCCCGCGCCGGCGATCGCGGTGGCCAGCAGCGAGCGCAGCACGTTGCGCTCGGCCAGCAGCTGCGTGCGCGTCTTCACGCCCACGTCCGCCGCGCCGACCGGGTCGATGTGCGGCGGCGGCTGCGCGCCGAGCGCGCCGTGAGCAGGTGCCTGCCGACAGGCGGGCCTGCAGGGCGCGCGCGGGGTCGCGCGCCGGGCGGCCGCACCTGGCCGCCGAACAGCATGGCGGTGAGCTTGTCGGCGGCGGTGCCCGGCAGCGCGCTGTCCGCGGGCGAGCGCAGGTTCAGCGCGGACGCCAGGCAGATCTGCAGGAAGCGCAGCGCCTCCGCGCGCTCGTGCACGCCGCCCTTGCCTGCGCCGCCGGGCCATGGGCCGTCACGTGCGCAGCCCGCGCTTGCGCGCACCTGGCCGCGGCAGGCGCTGCCGGCGACGCATGCGAAAAGGAGAGGGAGAGGGGGCGGCACCGGCGGGCGCGGCGTCGGCGGGCGGCCCGTCGCGCGGCAGCAGCGTGGCGCGCGCCAGCCCGATGCAGCGGTCCAGCGGCACCAGGAAGCTGGTGGCCGGGCGGAAGGTGAGGATGAGGCGCAGGCCGTGCTCCGGGTTGGCCTTGAACGCGAGCGCGAGCGGGTCGCGCAGGAAGCGCCGGTTGCGCCCGCCCAGCTTGCCCAGCAGCTGCAGCGCCTTGGGCCCGAACGGGTAGGGCGCCGGGCGCAGGTGGCCCCAGATGGCCAGCAGCATGGCCGGCGCGACCGGCGCGCACACGGGCTCCAGGAACTCCGGGTTGAGGCTGTCGATCCAGTACTCCAGCGTGCGCAGCGCGAGCGCGACGAGCGCCGGCGCCGCCGCCAGCGCGGCCACCAGCGGCGCCATCAGCCGGCCCAGCACCTGCAGCATGTCGGACAGCCTGCGCGCGCGCGCGCGCCCGCCGCTCGCGCGCCCGGCCCGTTGACAGGGCGCGCTGCACCCCGCCAGCCACAGTAGTGGCAAACACACAAAGGTTGCGAACACCAGACTGCACCGCAGGTCGACCAGCGCTCCCAAGCGCTCCGAGCTCGTGCGTGGCGCTCGGCGCCGGCCAGCCGGACCGCGTTTTAAAACCGGCATTTTGCCGGTTTGTGCACAGGCAGGCGTCCGGGCGGGGCGACGGGAGCGCCGGCGCGGGGGGCGCGCCGCGTGGGCAGCGTCAGCAGCAGCTCGAGCAGCACGTCGCGGTGGCGCGCGGCGGCCGGGCCGTCCAGCAGCGCGCGCAGCGAGCTCAGCGTCGGCCCCAGCAGCGCGCCTGCCGGCGGCACACCTCGGCTGCTTGGCGGCGGGCGGCGTGACATGCAGCGGGCGCGCATCGGGCCGGAGTGAGATACACATTTGAAGTGCGTGCGCACAGCAAGCGCTCCTGAGGTGCCAGCGCATCAGCCCAGTGCGGCGCCTGATGCACTACGCCACAGGGGCCGCGGGCGCGGCAGAGCGGCGGCGGGGGCGCGCGCCTGGCGCGCCGCCGCCGCCGAAGATGCCGTACAGGCTCTCGAACTTGCCGGCGCCCAGCGCGCGGAAGATGACCAGCAGCAGCTCCAGCGGCCCCGTCTTGTCCTCGGCCGTGCGCAGCTGCTCCAGGACGGCCTGCCGGCGGCGCCGCCGCTCGGGCGCCCGTCGTGTCCGCGCGAACACGCGCCCGCAAGGCGCCCCGCATGCGGGGCGCTCTGCGGCTCGGCACAAGCGGCCCGCCGCTACATACATGTACATGCTGACTCTGGTGACTCCAGTGCTGCGACAGGTCAAGCGCCGTCAGAGCATTGGAGCGGGCTGCGAGCGCGCCTGGATGAGGCGCGAGAACACGGGCGCCAGCACGGCCTCCATGGCCGGCGTCTTGACGAGCACGTCGCAGAAGAGCTGGAACAGCTGCAGCGTCAGCGCGCCCTCCTGCGCGCGCGCGGCCGCGCTCACGCGCCCGGCGCGTCCGCTACCCTCACCCTCCTCCTGACCAAGCTGGCACGCATGCCCACCAGCACCCGGTCGGACGACGTGCGCATGCAGGGCGCCGGTGCGCCGGGCGGCCGGGGCGCGCCGGCGACGCGGCGTCCCGCAGCGTGGGCAGCCGCGCGTCCACGAGAAAGGCGAGCAGCGCCTGCGCGAACGGCCGGCCCGCGCTCGGGCTGGCCGCCAGCGCGGCCGCCAGGCGCAGCAGCCGCGCGTCCGCCAGCGCGGCCTCCGCCAGCAGCGGCATGCTGGGCGCCCAGACCTCCAGCACGTCGCGCGGGTCCTGGCGCGCCGCGCGCGCCGCTCAGCCGCCCCGACGCGGCCACCCCGCCGCGGTCCGCGCGCGCTTGCGGCGGCGCAGCCCACCCCGCCGTGCAGCGCCCGGGCGACCTGAGTGCGGCGCGGGCGGGCGCACAGCGGCGCGGCGCACGCGGGCGCCGCGGCCTGGGGCTGCGCGGGGCGCCGGGCCACGCGCGCGCCTGCAGCATATTGAAAATGTCGGCAAAGATGTCGTACAGGTCGTGCGGCGCGCGCGCGCGCGCGTCGGGCGGCGGCGCGATGGCCATCAGGCGCAGGCACGGCAGGCCCGCGCGGATCGCGCGCGCCGCCAGCGCCACCTCCTCGTCGGCCAGGCCCATGCCCTGCGCCGCGCGCGGCCGGGCCGGCGCGCGTCGGCCGGGCGCCGCCGTGCCATGTGTCGTGCCTGCAAGCAGCGTGCCGGGCTCCACTCTGGCTGCGAGCAGGATGAGGGGGCACGGCCGGCGGCGGCGCGGGGGTGCGGGCGCGCGCCTGCAAGGGGCCGGCAGGCAGGCCGGGCCGCGCGGGCGCCTTGGCGCCGTAGTGCGAGAGCGCGAACAGGACCTGCTTCAGGCCGACGAGCAGCGTCTTCAGCACGTCGATCGTCTGCTCCACCTGCGCGCGGGGCGCGGCGCGCGTCGCGCCGCAGCGCAGCATGGGTGCGTTGCAGCGCCGCGCCACTGCAGGAACGCGGCCGCCCGCGCGCCCTCGCGGCTGGTGCCCGCCTGCCGCAGTACGTGCCAGACAGGCCCCACTTCGACGCGAGCCAAGCAACCGCGCCGCCGCGCCCAGCCTTGGCACTCGCCGCCAGCGCGCGGGGGCCGCTGGCGCGCGCCTCTTTGTCGTGCTCGCTGCGCTGCTGCAGGTGCAGGATGACGCGCTCGGGCGCGGCGGCCGCCGGCGGCCCCGGCCCCTGCGGAGCGGCCGGCGGCGCGGGCGCTGCAGCGCCGCCGCCCTGCTCGGGCGCGCCCTGCCCAGTATCCATGGCAGTGGGCGCCTCGGGGGCGAGGCCGTTGCCCTGGCCCGGCCGCTCCGGGTGCCGCGCGGCGGGTGCAGCGCCCACGCCGTCTCGGGCGGGCGCGGCCGCACGCGCCGCCGCAGCCTCGCCGGGCGCCGGCGCGGCAGGCGCGGCCGCCGCGCCGGCGGCGGCGGGCTGCCCCGCCCGCCCCGTGGCCGCCGCGTCCGCCCTCGCCGCCTTGTCTGCTTTGGTCTTCGCGTCTGCGCGCGCGCGCCAGCCGCTTGTCCGGGCAGCGCACATTCGCTGCCGGCGCGGCTCTCGCGGCGCCAGTACTGAGCGGCTCTCGCGGCGCAACAATTGAGCGGCCCTGGCGCTGCTCGTCACGCGAGGGGACCTCCTGGCTGACTTGAATGCGCGGTGCGGCCGGCGCGGCTGCGCGCGGCGGGCGCGCACCCTCGGCCAGCAGGCGCGCGGAGACGGCGCGCAGCGCGGCCAGCTTGGACACGAGCGCGGCCAGGATCTTGGCCAGCAGCGGGCGGTGGTCGCTGGCGGCCGCGGCCGGGCTGCGGCGCTGCAGCAGCACCTCCACCAGGTTGAGCAGCAGGCGGGTGCTGGTGATGTCCACGCCCGGCGCCAGGCTGACGTCCTGCAGGTTCCTGCGCGCGCGGCCGCCCCGCGTGGGGCGCCCGGGCGCGCGCACCGGCGGCGCGCCGTGCCGTCGGGTGCTGCAGGCCGCCAAGGCGAGGAACCGGGGCGGCGTGCGAGAGAGACTCGGCGGCAGGCCCCGGTGCAGGCTGCGGGGGCGGGCGGGGGTCGCGCGACGGGCCGGCGGGCGGGCGGGCGCGCGCCGGCTGAACAGGTGCACCGTGTGCTGCAGCTGGCCGGCGGAGAGGTGGCCGCGCGCGTGGTGCACCAGCTCCGCCAGCATGCTGAACGCCAGCGGCCGCAGCTCGGCCTGGCACAGGCGCCCGCGGCCCGCCAGCGTCTCCTCGCTCAGCAGGCCCTCCAGCACGCCCATGCTGCCGGCCGCGCCCTCTGCGCCGCGCGGCGCGCCGGCCCCCTCGCCGTCGTGTCGGCGCCCCCGGATCAGCAGGCCTCAGCATATGCACGGCCGCTGGGCGGTCTGCCCTGATGCAAGGCAGAGCCATTTGGCGACCGCCTCGGGGCACACACTGGCACCCGGCCAGGGCTGCAAAGGCGGGTGCAGTCGGGCGCGCGCTCCGCGGCGGCCGCGGCTCCGCCCGAGGCGGCGCCTGCAACCCCCGCGCAGGGCCGCGGGCGTGCCGGTGCGCAGCATGACGTTCATCACGTGGCGCGTCGCCACCAGCACCTCCTTGCGCCAGGCCACGATGTCCGGGCAGCTCTGCAGCACGCGCACGAGCGCCGCGACCACGCCGTCCTGCCGCGCCCGCGCCCACGTCGCGTCGGCAGGCCGGCCTGACGGGGACGCGTCGCCGCGGCGGCGCGAGGCCGGACGGGGCGGCCGCGGGCGGACGCGCCAGGCACAGCTGGGCCCGGGCAGGCGGGCGCGCCTGGTGGCCGCGCACGATGGCGTGCGCCTGGCGCATCAGGAACGCCAGAAAGCTGAGCGTCTTGATCTGCAGCTGCTTCAGGTCGGCCAGCGCCGCGCGCGCGCGGTCGCCCTGGGCCGCCGCCGGATCTGCGCCGCCCCGCGCCTCGTCAGGCTCCGCTCGCCCCGGCTCTGCTGCTGCCGCGCCCGCCGCACGCTTGTGTGCCACCAGTGCGAGAGCGCTCTGCTCGCACGCAGTCGCGCCCACCTGGCGCCGTCCGGAGCTGGGCAGAGGCGGCCGGCCGCACCGGGCAGCCCCGCGGCGGCGACCATCAGCGGCACCAGGTGCGGGACGTGGCTGGCCAGGATGCGCGGGTACACGCTGGCGAGGAACATCACTGCGCGCCGCGCCCGCGCCCGGTCAGGCCCCCGACGGGCGCACCCGGGTGCCAGCGTATCGGCCCTGCCTCACGCGCATGCCGGCGCTGCCTGCGGGACGCGGCCGGCGGCCTGCCTGCCTGGCAGGCCGTTGCGCCGGCGCGCTAGCGCGGCGCGGGCGGCGGCGAGGGCGGGCGCGGGCCAGGGAGCGGACCCTGCAGCGGCATCTCGACCATGACCTTGAAGGACGCCGCCGCCGCCGGAGGCCCGGCCGCGTCCGGGCCGGCCTCGAAGCAGGCGCGGAACGTGACCGGCGCGCTCTCGTAGGCCTGCGCCGCCGGCCGGGCTCGCGCTCAAGAAGCACATGCGCGCCCCCGCCGCCAGGCTGCGCCGCTCTTTGCACTCTGCCAGGCCGTCTCGGCAAGGAGCGCCGGAGTGCGTGCGGCATGTCCCAGGCCCCGGGCCCCAGGTCCAAGGCATGCCCGCGCGGCCATCGCCTGCAGATGTTCCCACGGCAAGCGCGTGCGGCGCCGGGCGATGCGCGCGGCGGCCCCACCTTGCGCACGACCTCCAGAAAGGCCGGCACATGCTCCTCCAGGTGCGCGCGGAAGGCCTTGTTGATCTCGAACGCCGTGCGCAGCGCGACCAGCCCGGCCTCCTCGCTGTCGGCCGCGAGCACGGCCAGCAGCGTGCGCAGCAGCTCGCCCGCGTACGGCCGCGTCGCCTCGTTCAGCGGCAGCCTGCGCCCGGGCGGGCGCGGCTCGGGCCGCCGGGGCCGGTGGAGGGCCCCTCTCCCCCTTGCGAGCGTGCGCTGCGGCAGCGGCACTGTCATGAGCCACATGTCATGACTTTAGAGCCGGGGCAGGGCTCCGATTGATGAGCTGCACTGCCTGTGACCGTGCGCCGCTCTGCTCTCGCCAGGACGCGTGGCACTCTCGGGACGGAACGCTACACCGGCAGACTCGCCGCGCGCCGCTGGCGCCGTGCTGCCGACGCTGCGGCGCGCCCCGCCGCGGCGGCAGGGAACAGCAGGCGCCCGTCGGGCGCGGGCGCCGCACCGGCTGCAGACCTCGAGTACGGCCGCGCGCAGGCGCTGCTCCGGCGTGCCGGCGGCCGCCGGCGGGCTGGTCTGCAGCAGGCGCAGCAGCGGCTGGCAGAAGGCGCGCAGGAAGTTTGCGTAGTCGGCGCCCTGGGACGCCTCCAGGCTGTCGCGCACCTCCGCGACGGTCGCCAGGCGCTCCGCCGTCGCTGCGCGGGCGGGCGCCGCACCATCTTGATATGCACAAGTGACACGAGGCCGGGCCGGTGCTGTCGGCCGGTTCAAGAGGGCAGCGTGGCGCCCACAGCGACGGGCGGCAGCACAGCGGGAGCGCGTCATCATGTACTCGCACAAGCCTGGCTCCCGCACGCTGCCGCCCTCTACGGCCTGCTGTATGCGTGCTCTTCTCCTATGGTAAAAACATCCTTGCCGCAAACAAGCACGCTCCTCCAGGCAGATAATCAGCCTTCAACGTGGCGCACATGCATCATTGGCCCACAGCCGCGCGGCGTGGGCATCAAAGTCAGCCGGCTGTAGCATGGGGCGAGCAGCACGGTCGCAATGCGGGTGCTAGCCAGCAATCCTGCAAACACTCAGCGCCCGGATAGCAGCTGTTCTCCTTGCATCGTACTTATTCTGCCTGCGTCTCCCTGCGCGTGCCATGCGAGCCCAGACAGCAGAGTCGGTGTGCCAGAGCAGGTAGGGCTTTGCCTGGTTGACTCAACCAGTGAGGTTTAGGGCAGCATGTCGCATTTGAACTGGGATGGATTGCATGATTGCATTCTTATTATCTGGACTCCAGATTCTGGGCGCAGCAGCCCGGACCAGTTGGCAGCCTTGAGCTGGCTCGAAGCAGCATTTCATGTCGAGCGCGTGCCGCCACTGGCTGCAGCACGCACAATACGTGCACCGGCAGACAAGACGCACCAACGGGCGCCGGGCCACCACACAGGCTGAACGGACTCAGAGCCCCAACACACAGAGCTCCGCATCAGGGCACATGCAGGCAGGCAATGTGCCGCTGCTGCAAGACAGGCCAGCGTCCCCGGCACGCCCTCGGGCGCCCTCGCAGAGAGGAAGCAGCTCCGCCGCAGCAGCACGCGCTCGCCCGCGCGCTACGCCACGCCCGCGCCCGAGCGCGCGCACGCGCATGGACCGCGGCCCAGAAGACGACATAAACGTCGCCCTGGGCACCCCCGCAGAGCGCTCAGGGCGAGGACGGCGGCGTGCCGAGGCGCGCGGGCGCGGGCGCGACGGCGGGCGGCATCCCGGCCGGCGTGGGCGGCCCCGGCGGCGGCTCGCGCAGGCGGAAGAGCGCGATCTCCTGCTGCTTGAAGTAGCGCCGGTCCTCCTCGTCGACCAGCACCAGGTTGAGGTAGTACTTGACGCTGAACTTGTTGTGCACCGTCTTGTACGTGGGCGTCAGGTCGTACGGCGCCAGGAACAGCCTGGCCAGGGGGTTTGGGTTGGGGTTAAAATGGGCGGCAGGCGCGTCGGCGCTGCGCGTGCAACGGCAAGCAGGGCCCAAGGCAATGCGTGCCGACACGAATGGCGCTGTCTGAGCGGGCCTGCGCATGCGCGCTGGGCGCGCCGCGCCGCGCCGTGCGGCCGCGCCGGGGCGCACCGGATGGGGATGTTCTCGCCGCGCACGGGCGCGCCGTCCATGATCTCGTACTTGGCCAGCGTCTCGCTCTCGTTGCGCGCCGCCGAGCCCGCGCCGGTCGTCTCCCGCCGCCGTATCTCGATCTCCATGTGCTTCAGCTTTATCCGCACCTGCGCGGCCCCGCGCGTCTGTCGCCGATTCAAGGTGCATCTGCACGCCCGGCGTGTGCCGCCCGTGCTACAACGGGCTGCCCGCTTGCCGCTGGGGCGCGCACGGCGTGCCAGCAACAGCGGGCAGCCCGTCATAGCATGGGCGGCACACGCAGGGCATGCAGATGCAGTGCATGCAGCTGGGGCGGCGCGGGCGCGCCAGCAGGAAGTAGATCTTGCCGACGACGGTGTCCTTCAGGTGGTACTTGCTCTTGTCATACTCGAACTCGATGTGCAGGCAGTCCTCGATGCCCACCTCCATCTGCGCGGCCTCGCCGCCCAGGCGCGCTCGGGCGAGTTCCATCCGCACCAAGCCTCTCTGCCTCAGGGCAGGGGCCCAGCGGACGCGCCTTGATGGGCGGCAGGTTGCTGGTCTCCGGCGGCGTCCCATAGTTGCGCACCCAGAACGGAAAGTCCTTGACCACGCTCGCGCCGTACCCGCGCGTCACGGTCACCCGCAGCAGGTACCTGCCGCAGCCGGCCCCGACTGTTAGCACGACGGCGCGTGTGGTCCGGGCGGGCGCCGGCGAGCCAGGCAGCAAGAGGCCTGCCCGCTCAGGCGCGGTCCCCTCGAAGGCCTGCCCAGCAGCGTGGCTGGCACAGATAGGTGTTGGAACAGTGCCTCCGACGTGGCTCGAGGCAGCCCCACCAGGTCCAGCAGCAGCCCCCGCTGCGCGGCGCGCCGGGAAGCGCGCACCGCAACCGCACTTGCAGGCCGCGGTACGAGTCGTACTGCATCTCCACGTTGTCGAACTCAAAGGGGTACGTCTGCGGCGACGTCAGCTCGCCCGCCGGCGCCAGGTCCCGCACTGCCGCCCCGCGCACCTCAGCGCCCCGCGCGGGCCAGGAGACGCCGGCGCCAAGCCAAGGGCCCGGACAGGGCGCGCGCACCCAGCGACACAAAGTCGTGCGGGTGGCCGCGCTCGGACGCCAGCTCGATCTGGCCCAGCAGCTGCACCTTGATGCCCTGGTGCTCCACCTTCTTGCCCGGCACGTTGGCCACCTTGACCTGCGCCCGCGGCCCGGTGCTGAGCGGCCGCTGCGCGCACGGGGCGCAGAGCCCTCCGGCGCAGGCAATTTCTGAAGCGCCGCGCGCACCTCGCCGCGCACGTCGTCCTTGTTGGTGAACAGCGGCAGCGTCTCCGTCTCGCTGCCCTTGGCCTTGACGGTCGCGGTCTTCACCGGCGCGCCGTCCTCGCGCTTGAAGTCGAGCTGCACCGTCGCGTGCGGCCACGCCAGGTTCCCAAAGATGTTCTTCTGCGCGCCGCGCCCGCCCGTGTGACCGCCGGCAGACGGGACCCCGCCCGGCCTGCTTCTCTTGCAGGGCGCACCATCGCTGCGGCCGGCAGCACCGCTGCCTACTTGTCGGCGCCTGCCGGCTTGGGGCCAGGGCGTGCGCCCATATGCTCGAGACAGGCACAAGTCGGCGCGGCTGAGATGTTGCAGTGTATGATGGCGGCGTGCTGAGGCGGGTGGCAGTAAGGCCGCTCTTTGTCGAGTCTGTGCTACGTCACTCCAGGGCCCAATGCAGGAGGATAGGGAGCTTTCACAGAGCGTTGGGATGCTCGACAATTTATTGCGCGCTGCAGTGCTGCTGTGAGAGCATGTTGTTGCCTATTTAGACCAGTTGCGGGCGGGGTCACCAAGGCATACTTCATTCACAGCAGCCAAAGCAGAGACTACCAGGCATCAGGCACACAGGTCTGCCTCACTCATGAAACGGACCCACGAACCACACGCCGCAGACTCACGCACCACACCAGTCATAGGTCTGTACTCAACCACTCCCCGCACTCGCTCACAAAGGCTTCACAAATGCACACCGCAGCGACCGTTCCCATAAATCGCACTTGCAGAGCTGGCCGCTGGTCACAGGGACCGTGCCGCCACGGCCGTCGACGTGCTGTACAGCAGACGCTGGTTGCTGTCAGAGGCGCACCCCGGACACGGGAGAGTACCCTCACAGAACGAGCACGCGCGCAGCACAGCTGCTCGCAGGGAGCCGGGCAGAAGGGAGCAGCGACACCGCGCTGGCCGGGCCGACGCGCGGCTGGCAGGGCAGCAGGGCGGCCAGCACCGGTGCGCCTGCTCCCTCTGCTAGAATACATGACGAGCGCGCCCGCCGCGGCCCAGGGAGCGCCCCCGCGCCCGCGGCGTACCCCACCCCGCGCGTCACCCGCGCTGCCCCAGCGGCTCCAGCGGCGCGGCGCCCGCGGGCGGCCCCGCGCCAAACGGGAACAGCAGCGCGCCGCTGTCCGCAAAGCCCAGCGCGCCCGGCACCAGGCCAGCGCCGGGGCTGCCCGCCTGCGCGTAGCCGCCCGCGCGCAGCGCGGCGCCGGGCGCGGCCGGCGCAGGCGCTGCGGCCGGCGCCGGGTGGGGCGGCAGCGGGAACGCGCCCGCGCCGCCTGCGCCGCTCCTGCCCGCCGCCCCCGCCCGCCCGCTGCCCCGGCCTGCGCGCCCGCCCAGGCACGCTCCAAGTCTGACCCGCGCTTTGGGGCCGCGCGCAGGTGTCACAGGAGCGCATTGCAGGGGGTGGCACGCGGGCCGCCGCTGCCGTGCACAGGCAGGAGCCAGGCTATCGACTTGTAGGCCATATTGAGTGCCACATGTCTGAGCACCGCGCGCCCTCAAGACACTCGTGTGACGGCACACACGCATGTGGGGGCAGCACCTGTACATTCGCATTGTCACACCAACCTTCTGATACCAGCCGCACGGCCGGTTGCCGCGCTCGCATGCACGTGCCTGCATAGGCAGACGGGGCGCACACCTCCGCGCGCGCCACCGCCAGAGCGGCGGGCAGCCGCCTGCGCCTTTTTGGTCTCGTGGGGCATCACAGCGCCGGCGTCGTCGTTGCGCGCAAAGCGCCCGCGCACGCGCGGCCGCGAGTCGGCCAGCGTCTTGCGGCACATGTACTTGATGCGCTTGCTGAAGTTTCGCTCGTGCCGCTTCTGCCGATACCTGCGGCGGTCGCACGCGGGGCGTCACCGCCGGGGCCCCCAGCATCGGCCGCGACAGGGGTGGCAGGTGCGAGGGCTTCCGGGCTACCACCGGCGACCGCCATGCTGTGCAGGCGAGCGTGCTCGCAACAATGGCCACTGCACGCACCGCAAGATCTTCTGCGCGCGCTCGTCATTGGACAGGCGCCCCACGCGGTACGTGTGCCCCTCCGGCGTCGTCAGCTCCACGGTCACCTGCCCCGCGCGGCACCTCGAGCGTCAGGGCGGCACCCACAGTCCTGGTTGATCGCATGCAGTCAATGCAGGGCGCATGGGCCATGCCCCGGTCGCTTGTGCGGTGTCTGGATGGCAAAGCGCGCGGACGGTACCTGGTCGAGGTGGGTCAGGTCGGACGCCGAGCAGTGTCGCGCGAGCGAGTTCGCAGAGCGCAGCTCCACCGCGCTCTGACTCCGCCGCATCGAGCGGTGCCTGCACGCGCGCCAGCCCCCAGCGCTGATCCCCTGTGCTAAATCGCCTTAAAAAAAAAACCACACAGAGAAGCGCTCAGCAAGCGAGCGGCCTGTGTGTGTGTGTGTGTGTGTGTGTAAGAAAGCATGCGCAGAGTTGCAATGCCGGGCCCGCCAGTGCAGTACTACGCCCTGCAATGCCATCGGGCTGCGCACCGCTCCGAGGACGCAGGCCCGGCGGCCGCACCGTGCCTGAACGCCGCGGGCGCGCCGCGCGCGGCCGCGGGCGCAGGCGGCGGCCGCGGCTCCGGCACCCTGGCGGCGGCCGCGCCGCCGCCCTTTCCATTCTCCTCCGCGGGCATGCCCTGCAGGCGCGCCACAGTGTGCCTCAGCGTGCGCCTCCAGGGCGACAAGCTGGCGCAGCCGCCCAAGCACGCCGGCGGGCTGCCGCAGGGCGACGCCCTCCCGCGCTGGCCCCAAGCGTACGAGCCCCAGGAACAGCTCGCTGCAGGCAGCGTTCTGGGCTGACGCGCACAGGCGCACGGGCGCACCTGCAGCAGCGTGTCCGCATACTGCTGCAGGAGGTGCACCTCCTGCGACGGCAGCTCCGCGCCCGGCGTGTCCGGCAGGCCGCCCTCCTCCTTCACGGCGATGGCCCCTGCGCGCGCGCCGGCCGCTGGGCACGCGTGGGCGTGCGGCTCGGCGCCCACCGCGCTCCTTGCGCGGCCTCCAAGCGCAGGCCACCTCCGAATGATGGTAGGCCGGCACACCCCTTCGCCATGCAGCTTCGATGCGATAGCCCCAGCTGTCAAAGATAACAGCGCGGCGACTGTGCCACCGTAAGCGCACAGGTCCCCTGGGAGGCCTGCGGTCAGGCACGAGGCGGCGCGGACGGATGGAGCTGCTCGCGGCGCACGCACCGAGCGGGTCGGCTGCGCCGCCCTGCGTGGCGTCCAGGTAGAACAGCGCCGGCGCGGCCTCGCCGGCTGGCGGCGCTGCAGCGCCCGTGGCGCCCACGCCGCCGTGCGTGGCCAGCAGGTGCGACGGGACCGCCTGCAGCTCGTGCCCGCCGGGCGCCATGAGCGCACCTGCGCCCGCAGCGCGCCCCCATCAGCAGGGTCGCCGAGGCGCAGCGGCTTGTGCGAGGCTTGCATGACAAGGGTTTTGAGGCCCCACTTGAAAAAATCAAATGAGAATACATGACAATATATTTGCCAGTTACCATGAGTAATGTATCTTTGGAGATCCCCCGGCCAACAAACAATCAGGCATGTGCTGCAATTGTGGGTGCTGACTAACGTGACGGGTCTGCGCAGGTAATTCGCGCAACAGGCGGAGCAGTGGGTGCCCAGCCAGCCGGCCAGGGCGTGTCTGGGCCCGCCGGGCGGGCCGCACTGTTGTACGCGTGCCGCCGGCGCAGCTCGGCCTGCAGCTCCTCCACAGACACGGCGCCCAGCGCTCCGGCGCCCAGCAGCGGCGCCGCGCTCGCGCCCTCCGGCACCGACGCCAGGCGCGGCGCGCGCGAGGCGCCCAGGCAGCCCGACGCGCTCCTGCGCGGCGCGCGCCGCGCGGGTGGGCGCGGGGCACAACAAAAGGGAGCATGGCTCGCACAGAGCCCTCAAAAGCAGGCGCTCGAGCGCTCCCAGGCACAGCAGGACTATGTTGAGGTGCACGCAGCAGCACGCTCAGAGTAGAGGTCTCCTGACGCAGGAAGTGCGAACCGCAGACCGACCACGGCCTCCGCTCACACATGCCGCCCAGTGCCTGCCAGAAAGGTCACACACGCCCAGGCGGTCCTGCGAGTGCTCCCGCTTGGTGTGCCCAAGGTGGAGGGGGGCAGCAGAGCAGCGCCCAAGCAGACGCAGGGGCCGCGACCCGGCCGCAGCCGCCCCAGCCACAGCAGCCACGGCAGGCGCCCGGCGCGCGCACCTGTGCACGCAGTGCGGCGTCTCCGGCGGCGAGGGCGGCCCGACCACCTCCAGCGCCTGCAGGTCGCCCATGCTGAACGCCGTGCGCCTGATGCCGCCCCGGTTGAGTCCAGCCGCCGCGCGCGCCGCCAGCACCACCTGCGCCCGCGCCGCGGCCCACTTGTCGTCGCCGTCGCCGCGGGCCCAGACACAAGCAGGACTGTGTGCGCAGGGCGGCCGGCGTGCAGAGGGCCGCGAAAGGGTACGGGGGACGCGCGACGCGCCTGGCGGTCGTCGGGGCCCTCCTCGTCCGGCGGGCTGGGCGCGCCGAACGCGCCGTCCAGCGCGTCCGGAAAGCTCTCGCCGTCCCAGTTGAGCAGCTTCTCGTCATCTGTCCCCAGCGCCCCAGGAGCCTTGAGCGCACGCGCGGCGGGTGCCGGCTGCACTGCAGGCGCGGGACTGCACGGCGCTCGTCGCGCGGCCAGCGTCACAGCAGAGCCTGTGTGTGACGCAGCCCGCGCTGCCCGCGGGCGGGTTCGGGAGGGCGCGGCGCAGTCTGCGTGCCCCTGCGGCCTCCAGCGACAGACCTCCCTGGCACGCGCGTGCACCCAACAAGGCGCCAGCGCACGCAAGGGAGCGCCGCCGAGCGCAGACCGGCGGCGGATGCTGCGGCGCAGCAGGCGAACCCTCGCCACGCGCGCACCGGTGCACCAAGCAGACAACAGCCGGCAACACACTGAGAGCCGCTGCGCTTCACGCAGGCCCTGCCCTGCTGCACACCTGCCAGGTCTGGGCACCAACTCCGTGACACCTAGTAATGCCGTGCGTCCCCGACTTCTGGCAGCCAGGTTGCCCGGCCGACGCCGTGTACGTTCCCAACGGAGGCCGCTGTGCAAAGCCGAGCTGGGCCGGGCCCGTCGGGGCCCCGCGACGCGTTGGGGATCACCTGTTAGGCTGCCTGCCATAGTCTGATCCATGCCGCTCGGCAGCATCAGGTCGTCCAAAGCCCCCAAGGCCCAGGCAGCGTCCATGGCGGAGGGGGCCAGCCCAGGGTGCTCTTGCGCAGCATGCATCTCACCACATCGCCAGGTCAGCACTGGCACAGTGGCGTGCGGCAATTCGAAAGCTCGCTGCCGATCTCTCAGCCCCTCCGTCCTGCCCAGCTAGGTGCTCGTGCTGCAAGTACTAGGCTGCCCTTAGGGTTGGCAGCCAGGCCCTCGTCGTCCGAGCTGAGCTAGCTGATTGGCTTAGCAAGTTGTTGCCATCAAGGAGGCAAGGAGCCCAGGGCCGCGCTTCAGAGGCGACGCTGCCGCCGCCATGGGCGCGATCGCCGTCGCGCAGCGCTACCAGGGCGTGGAGAAGCACTCGTCCGGCTTTCGGCTCCTGTCGGCGATGGGCTGGAAGGAGGGCGAGGGCCTGGTGCGCCGCGCTCTGTTCTCGGACCTGGCCGCGCCCCCCGGCTACACAGCCCGTCTCAGGCGCGCGTGTCTCGCCAGGGCGCGAAGAAGCAGGGCATCAGGGAGCACGTCAAGGTCCGGAAGAAGCACGACAGCGCGGGCGTGGGCGCGGTGCGCTGGCTGGCAGCCCCCTTCATATTTGCCGTGGCTTCCATGGTAGTGCGCGCCTGCCGGCGGCGGCTCACGGGGCGCGCGGTGCAGGTGGAGGCCGTGAAGCAGGCGCGCGACTGGACGCTCGGCATGGCAGCGTTCGACCGCGTGCTGGCAGCGCTGAACCAGGCGCCCGCGGCGCCGGCCGGCGCGGGGCCCGAGGCCGGCCCAGACACGCTGGGCGCGCAGCCGCAGGTGGCCGCAGCAGACGACGGCGCGGGAATCCCGGCCGCGGAGCCGCCGAGGAAGCGGCGCAAGGCTGCGCCGGCCAGCGGCGCAGCGGAAGGCAAGCGGCAGCGTGCGTGTGCGGCGGCGGACGCCTGCGCGTCGGGCGCGCCCGCGGAGCCGGAGCCGCGCGGCAAGCGGCGCAAGCGCGCCGGCGCGCAGGGCGACGGCGCGCAGGCGGCGCTGGACGGCGCCACCGCGGCCGCAGGTGGCGCTGCCGAGTCCGCCGCAGCGCCGGCCGGGGCTGAGGCGGGCGGCGCCGATGCGACGGCCGCGGGCGAGGGCCGCGCGGGCGGCAGCCACCTGGCGCGCTTCACGCGCCGGCGGCGCTGCAAGGATGCGCGCAGCTACTCTGGCGCGGACCTGGCGGCCATCCTCGGCGCGGCGCCGGAGCCCGGCGAGCACGCCGACAAACGCGCGCTGCCGCTGGACGGCCCGCGCGCGGCGTGCACTCCCGGTGCGTCCTCTGATGGCCGCAATCGCAGCGTGGGCCGCAGACTCACGCGCGGAGCTGGCCGGCCGACCGCTGCGCCGCTGCCTCGTGCTCCCCCCCCCGCAGCCCGGTCACGCAACATGTCCGGGGGCTGCGCAGGCGCGGGCGGCGCGCCGGCCGAGGAGGCGGAGGCCCCAGCCCCAGCGCGCGCGCCGGACCCGGAGGACGCCTGGTGGCGCCGCTGCTTCGTGCGTGCGGGCCGCCTGGGCAGCCAGGCGCAGGCGGCGGCGGACGCCGCCGCAGGCCTGCAGCCGGCCAGGCCGAAGGTGCGCCCCCCGCGCGGCTGGTTTGCACTGGCCATGGTGATGTGCAGGGTCACCTGTGTGCTGGCTGGCTGTTGTTGTTGCATGGAGTCGTTGCTCTCAGGCAGCGACGTCGGACTGTGCGCGCGGCAGATCAAGGTGGCGGGCTTCTCGGAGGATGACCAGGCCAACCTGTACATGGCTGCGCACGACGCTAGCGGCAAGGGCCGCCAGGGCCTGGGCATCGCGAGCCGCCCGAAGAAGATCGCTGGCGCGCGCTGGCAGGTGCGCACGGGCTGGCCGCCCTGCGGCAGCGCGCCCCGACGCGCCTGAATGGGGTAATGCGGCAGCCGTGCGCAACCCCGTGCGCGCGTGCGCAGGGGCGTGTTGTGGCCGGCGCTCCATGCGGCGCACGCGCTCGGCCGGCACAGGGCTGAGGCCCATCCGCGCGCCCGGCGGCAGGGCACTAAAACGCAGCTGGACAGCGGCGACGAGGCGCCCGCCGCCGCGCCCGCCGCCGCCGCGGCCGAGGACGCCCCCGCTGCCGAGGCGGGCGCGGAGGCCAGGCCAGCTCGCCAGCAGGCGGCCGCCCCAGAGCCGGGACTCGGCGCCGCGCGCGTGCGCAAGTTGGCACGGCAAGCGCTGCGCGCGGCGCCGGGCGGCGCGCTGAAGCCGCGCCGGCTGCTGCGCCGCGTGGCCGCCGCGGGCGCAGGCGGGCTGTCGCTGGACGCGCTGCTGGCGGCGGTGGCCGGCGGCGGCCGCCTTGCGCTGGTCGGTGGGCGCGTGGTTCTGGGCGGCGCGCCTGCGCTCGCCTGACGGCGGCGCGCTCTTGACGGCCTGCTGCGAGACGTACGGTGCGGCGCATGGGCGCGGGCGGGCTGGCGTTGGCTGCACCGCCAGCGACCGCCGCTGCAAGACCATCACACTGGCTGCTGGGCGCTGGCACCGGTGGCGCCCCATGCCCCGGCCCGCAGCGTGCTGATCACAGAGACACGCTGTGCGCTCAGCTCGAGGTCTGCTTTGTGGCGACGGGCACGTTGCGTGCGCGTTGGCGCTGTCACCGCAGCGCGCGTGAACATGCATGCATGAAGAAGCAGCCGCGGGCAGGCCAGCCTGCTGTAGCGCAGTGGATGGCATCCGCTGGATGCGCGCGAAGTGTCTGCATTCCATGCTTGCTTAGGGCGGATTTGGGACGCTGGTTAGACAATGTGCCAGACACTGTTGCCTGCTTGCGCTGCTGTGGGGTGCGGTGTCTGTACGCGTATGCGCCATGTTTGTGGACCTGCAGTCACCGCCGCAGGTACAATGTCTAGAGCAGTTAGCACCGTTGAGGTTGCGCGTGTGTGGTTTGTAAGCGAGCATGGGCAGTGGCGGCGGTAGCTAGGTAGAGGTGCTAGGACGGTCGCGCAGAGCATGCCATGTCTGTACACAGACGTCAAGCAGCATGAGCGAGCACGCTGGCGTCTAAGAGCCCGTTGCGTCGGCCGGGCTTGTCCGGGCCTCAGCGCTGTCCACGTGTGGCCTTGGTTCCCGGGCCGGCAGCTCGAGCCCCAGCTGCTCCAGCGTGCGCCGCGCCTCAGCCCGCAGGCCCCGCCACCGTTGCGCCTTTTGCGCTTGCAGCCGGTCCGGCGGTGCACAGCCGCCGTCGCTCTGCCCTGCTGCCGGGCCGCCGGGGGCGCCCCGCCCGTCGCCGGGCTCCGCCGCAGCAAGGCAGGCCAGGGCGGCGGCCTCGCCCTCCGCCGCCGCCACGCGCGCGTGCAGGTCCTGCACCTGAACAGCGCAGAGCGGTTGCAGGTGCACTGCCGGCGAGCAGGTTTTATCCGCAGGCTGGGCAGGGATGCACCGCTTGCAGCTGCGCAGGCGCCAGGCCCTGCGGGATGGCCAGCAGGCTGACTAGCGCCCCGCGCACAAAGCCCCACTCCGCGCCGGCCTGCGCTCCCTCGGCATAGCCTGCGGCGCCCGCGCACGCTTGGCCCCGGCAGCGTGCTTGCAGGCAGCAGCACTCCCAGCCGCAGCCGTGCGTCGGCGGCACCTGCGTCAAAGCCTTCCTGCACGGTGGCGGTCTTGCCCAGGTCCAGCGCGTCCCGGTACCCGTCCTGTGGGCCACGGGCTACGGTCGCGCCGAAACGTGAGGGGGCCAGCGCGCCAATGGTGAGGCGGGCGCGCACGTTGTAAAAGCGCTCATGCCGCACGCCCCACTCATGCCGGGCGTCCTCATGGCCGTCCGCGCCCTCCAGGTCAGCGTCCATGGTGGCTCAGGCCTCTGTTTTCGGGCCCCTCCAATCTTCCCTTTTGTGAGCACAACAACTCTACAAGCTGGGGGACAGGGTCGTACAACATGTCTGCTCATCAAACGGCTCTTTAAAGCAGGCGCAGCCAGGCCAACACACGCTCGAAAAGGCACTCACACAGCCCCTGCGCTGCTCAAGCCTTGCAGCTGTGTTCGGGCGGGCCACGGTCTGGTCATGCGCGCTGGCCGGATGCATGCATGAGAACGCGCATGTGCACGCCAGCTGCGCTCTTGAGCCTGCAGACACCCAGCATTGGCGCAGGCCGCCTTCACGTCGCTCCTTGCACTGGCAGACCCGCTGCGGCCAGGCTGTGCATAGCGGCCCTGCCGCCTGCGCCCCGTGCGGACAGCCCGAGTCGGAAGCGGCTGGCGGTCTTCGTGTCCGGAAGCGGCTCCAACTTCAAACAGATACACGCGGCCACGCTGGACGGCCGCATCAACGCAGATGTGCAGGTGCCTGCAGCGCGCGCCCCCTTCGACCGCGCTCTGCCGCTCGGCAGGCCCTCAGTCGCGCGCGTGCGGCGCCCCGAGGCTCTTGCAGCCGAGCAGGTCGTGGTGAGCGACAAGCCCGGCTGCGGCGGCTGGCGGTATGCGGAGCAGCACGGCATCGCCACGGAGGCGTTCCCGCCGGCCGCCGGCGCAGGCGCGGGCGGCGCCGCCGCGGCGGAGGCGCTGCGCGGCTCGCTGCGCGGCGCGCACGCCGTCGACTATGTGCTCCTGGCCGGCTTCCTCAAGGCGCGGCCCCTGCGGCGGCGCCCCGGCGCGCGGCAGATGGGCCTCGCGGCCGGCCCTTGCGCCCCGCCGCGCCAACAGAGGCGCTGCGCTCGCTGAAAGCGCTTAGAAGCACGGCCACTGCCTCCCCGCATGCGGGGCCCGGGGATGACGCGCGCCGGCGCCGCGCGCAGCTGGTGCCGGAGGCCGTGGTGCGCGAGTACTGGCGCGCGATGCTCAACATCCACCCGGCGCTGCTGCCGGCCTTCGGCGGCAAGGGCCTGTACGGCGCGCGCGTGCACCGCGCGGTGCTCGCCTCGGGCGCGCGCTGGTCGGGGCCCAGCGTGCACTTTGTGGACGCCGCCTACGACACCGGGCCCATCCTGGCGCAGGCGGTCGTGCGCGTGGCGCCCACGGACACGCCGGCCGCGCTCGCCGCGCGCGTGCTGGCGCAGGCGCGGCGCCCGCGCAGCCTGCCGTGCCCCGGCCCCGCAGCCCGCGCCGCTCGGCGCGCATGCACAGCCGCCCTGCCGGCCGCGGCCCAGGCCGCGCCCGCCGCCTGGCGCTGCAGGTTCGCCGGCCGCGGCCTTACTGTGGCGGTCGCCCTCCGTGGGCGTGCGGGAGTGGCACAACCTGCGTGGGAGCGCCGCCCGCTGTGCGAGGTCGGCCAGCGGTGCCGCGCGGCGGTTGCCGCGCGGGCTGCCGGGCATGCACACGGTGTGCGCTGCCGGGCCTGAGCGCCCGCCCGTGCCAGGAGCACGCACTGTACCCGGAGGCCGTGGCCGCGCTGGTGGACGGGCGAATCACCTGGCGCGCGGACGGCGTGCCCATCATGTGGACCGCGCATTGAGCGGAGCGCCCGCGGCCCGCACCCGCCCGCGCGGCATGCTCTCATTTGCTCAGGAGCCGGAGCCGGTCGCATGCGGGCGTGCATGCGCGCGCCGGTTGTCTGAATGTGATTTGGTGCCACACCCGCCTCGCCCAGCATGGGCATGCGGGTGTGCAGGCACAGGACGGTCTCATGCCGGGGGGGTGGGCCCCTGGTTAGTCAGCGGGGGCGGCCCGCAATGCCTCAGCGCTATGTGGCGATCAAGCAGCTGTGGTGCAGCTCGGGTCACCGAGCCGCGCGCATGTGGATCGAGGTCGGGGACATGGGCTGCCTTGTGCTGCCTAGCGGTTGGCAGCCTGGCGGTCTGCCGAAGAAGAGCGAGGGAGCGGCTGTAGCGTTCGGCACGTGTCATGGGCAGCACGCTGTTTTATTGTTACAGCCAGACTCCTGCGTTCACAGACGCTTACAGACGGCTCACCCGGGCGCCCGGCCCAGCGCCCAGCGCGCGCGGGGGTGCAGCGCGCGCCGCAGCCGCGCATGCGCGCGGCGAGGCGCCCGCGCGCGCAGGCGCCCCCGGCCGCAGGGGCGCCATCACAATGGTCTGTCTTCTGTCTTCTCACACCGGGGGGGCGACCATCATCGTCTTCCCTATCCAGGCCCTAAGGTTCCGGGGACGGGCGGGGCACATCAGCAACTCGCGGCCGGCGCGCCAGCGGGGTTCACAGGACGGCACACATCCAGAGTCTGATAGAACAGAAGGAGAGCACACTCGGGCGCGCCAACAACGCGGACCCCATCCCCGAACAGGCAACTTTACACTGGAGGCAGGTTCCGCCGCGTGCGGGCGCGCGCGCGTTCACCGTGCCTCGACCGGCGCCCGGTTTGACGGCCGGGCGCCCGTGCCAGCCCGGCGCACATGCGACCAGCGCCGGCCGCAGCCGCCCGCAGGCGCGCGCTCATGGGGCGCAGCCTCGCGCGCGTCAGCGTGCGGCGCCCCAGCCAGGTGCGCGCCCGGGCTCCTACACCGGCATTTCAATTACTGGGCCTCAGGGCGCGCAGCCCCTGCATGGCGAGCGCGCGGCGCGCCGCAAGGCCCCATCCCCCACACCCCAGATGCAATCTGGGGCGCGGCGGCCGGGGGCCCCCGGCCCGCTGGCGGGCGCGGCTGGCAGGGTCCCCCAGCAGTCGCCCGCTCCCGCCGGCGGCGCCGATCAAAATTCAGGCCGCGGCGCGCCAGGGAGCGTAATCTCTGGCAGCGCCCGCGGGTGCGGCGCGGGGCGCAGCGTCATCACGGGCCGCTCGCTGCTGCTGGCCTGCCGGGGCGGCGGGCCCTGCAGGCAGGCCCAACGGGCCGCGGCGCGCTATCACGCCGCCGCGAGCTTGCGCGGCGACGCCGGCGCCGCATGCAGCGGCTCGCCCGCGCCCTGGCCCTGCGCGCCGGCGCACGCCTGCATCGCGCGAGCCCTGACAGTGCCGCCCCTCCAGCAACTGGAACAGCCCTCGGGTGCTCAGGCAAGGCCGGAACGGCCAGGCACACCCGGCGGCTGCCTGGCGGGCGCCCGGACGGCTGCCAGCCGGCAGGCTGCGGCAGGCGGGGGGCGCGCGGCGGGGCGCGGGCGCACCCCGGCAAACACGAGCGGCAGGCAGTCGCGGTCGTGGCAGGGGAACTTGGCGTTCTTGAAGTGCTCCACGCAGCCGCTGCAGCCCTGCACCTTGGCGTAGCACACCTCCGCCACCTGCGCGCCCGGCGCTTCCGCTCGCGCGCGCTGACGCTGCGCGCGCTGCGCTCGGCCCGCCGGAGCGGCACGGTGTCGCCCGCCGGCGCGCTGCGCTCGGCGCCGCCCGCCCCCGCACGCCGCGCCACCGCCCTCCCGCTGCGCACGCTGCTCCAGCGGGGGCCGGCCCCCGCTGCAGCAGCGGCCATGCTACAAGGCATGCATGGCCGCGCCCACACACAGGCGGGCGCCTGCGAAGGCGCTCCCGGCCCGTGCTCCCCTCGCTGCCCCCAGGCGGCCGCGCTGGCCGGGGCACAGCCCGGGCGCCCGCCCGCCGGGCGCGCGCGCGCGCGCCTTCTTGGAGTTGAACAGCTCCCAGCGCTTATGGTGGAACTCCTCGTAGCACGCGGCGGTCAGCTCGGCGCCCAGGAAGTTCATGAAGCAGTAGCCCAGGTTGCACTTGTTCTTGTAGTCAATGGGCAGGTAGAAGAAGTCGTACTTGCCCCTGCGCGCGCGCGCGGCCGCTGACTGGCCGGGTCTCCCCACCCTACCATAAAGCTGCTGCACGCCCGCCGGCAGCGCCCGGCTCAACGCCGCCCGCAGCAGCGCCCGGCCCAACGCCCCCCGCAGCGGCAGCACCGACAGGCCAGACATTCTAAGCACGCCGGTCTCACAGCCGGTCACGCGGCGGGCCGGCGGCGGCGTGGGGCGCGCTTGAAGTTGCGGTCGAACGCCTCCAGCAGCATCTTCTGCGAATACTTGTTTGGCACGTTCTTGATCATGACCGTCGTGCGCGCCGAGGGCTCGCCGCTGTGCGCCTCCGCCACGTCGAACCGGAACTGCGCGCGCCGGGCCGCGCCATGAGTACGCGCGCGGCGTCGCCCGCAACGGGCCTGCGTGCGGCCCTGGCCTGTGCATGGACCCGCCTGCGCAGCGCCTGCGCCCGGGCGGGCCCGCTCCGAGCCGCCCCCTTGCCAGCAGGCCCATGCGCCTGTGCGGGCCGTGTTGCAGGCCCGCCTCGGCGCATGCCGGCTCGCGCCGGGCGGGTCGGCAGCCGGCATCGGTAGGTCTTGAGGTCTTGAGAGCGGGCGGGCTCCGGGCGCTGCCCACCAAGAGGCGCGCGGCGCGTCCTGGGCGCACCTTGTCGAGGTCGTCGCTGGCGCGGTGCACGCGGCCGGGCCGCATGCCGGCCTGCAAGGGCGGCCCGCCGGCGAGCCGCGGCGGCAGCCCGGCCGTGGGCGAGAAGGGCGGGCCGCCATACGGCAGCACCATGCCGGCCGGCAATGGCCCGTTGGGGCCCATCACCATCGGCTGGCCGCCCATGCCTGGCAGCCCTGCCGCGCGCCCGGCACAGCGGTGTGGCGGGGCGTTGCGCCAGTGCATGCTCGTTCGGGCGGGCGGCGCTCGTTGAAGTGGTGACCAAAACTTAAAAATAGCGCGCCGCGCCTGAGCGCCTGAGCGGGCGGGCGCGGCGCGCACCGGGCATGAACGGCATCGGCTGCAGGCAGTAGTAGTCGGGGCTGCACGGCGAGCCGGGCGGCACGCAGCCGGTGACCGGCGAGCGCGGCGAGCTGGCCACCGACGGCCCCAGCTCCGCGCCGGGGTACATCGGGAACGGCGCGTTGTAGTGCCATGCGTACGGGTGCGTGACCAGGCCTGCGTGCGCGCGCGCCAGCTTGGCGCCCTGCGACTGTCGGGGGCACGCAGGTACCCCTCAGGTGCAGGCGGGGGGGCTGAGCCGCCCTAGGCCCCTGCCCACCCCGCGGGGTGGCAAACTGCGCGGCCCCTGCGACAGGTTCCGCCCGCGCCCACCGGCGCGGCAACGCATGTGAGCGCGCCCAGCGAGCCGAGCGCTCGCCGCGCCAATGCCGCCACTAAAAACCTGCTGCTTTGGGGCCGGCCGACGGCGCCGCGCGAGCCGCGGCAGCGGCTGCCTGCTCGCGAGCGGGTGCGGCCGCCCCGGCAGCTGCGCTGGTACGCACATGGCATGCGCATGGCTGCTGATCGGGGGGCACCTGGCGACCCCAGCGGCGCCTCCGGCCCGTACGCCTCGTACTGCGGCATGTAGTACATTGGCGACACCGGCTGCTGCGGGCGCCAGTCAGGCGCGCCGAAGCCATGCGCCGGCGCGCCCCGGTCACCGGGGCCGTGTGCGTATGCCGGCTGCGGCCTCCGTAAGGACCGGGGCGGCGCTGGCAGGCTCGGCGCGGGCTCGGCTTCACTCGCAGCAGGGTTTGGCTTGCTGCAGCCGCTGCTCCGGCCCGCCTCGCCCCTCTCCTCCCCGGCCGGCCGGCCCGGCTCCTCGTTGCCCTGGTCCGACAGCCGCAGGTCCTCCAGGGCGTCGGCCTCCTCCAGGGCGAGCTGCTGCAGGACGGACGACGGCGAGCGCGGCAGCTGGTGCTTCCCGTTGGCGGCGTGCAACTTGTCCGCCCCCTCCATCACAGACGCTGCCCCCCACGCTGCTCGATCCTTCCACCGGGCTCGGCCTCGCGATGTTCTGACTCGGCAGGGGCTCGATTGCGCCTTGATACTAGGTTAGGTTTTTTGCTCCTCTCCCCGTGCCAGCTTTGGCCCAGCTTTGTACGCTCCTTGACGGGGGTCCACTGCAGGCCTCCAGGAACCCGTCCCAGGCCGGCCGGCCATGGCGGGCGACCTGCGTGCCGCGATGGAGGAGCTGTTTGCCGCGACGGAGGCGCGTGTGATCACCGCGCAAAAGGCGCGAGCGCGGGGCCCCGAGACCGCGCCCGGCCGCGATCTGCCCGAGCGCGCTCCCCGCCCCCAGCCGGCCGCGCCTGACGCGCGCGCCAGGCGCAGGTCGACAAGTGCGCGCCCAGCGCGGCCAGCACGTGGACCAAGCGCAAGCCGCCCAAGGCGCGCCCGCGCGCACCCGGCGCCCGGGCGGGGCCGCGTCCGGGCCGCGCCCGCGCTTCCCGCCTGTAAAAAAACGCGCGCGCCGGCGCGCCGCAGGCCACCGGCAAGGAGCGCGTGGTGTGCCTGACTGCCGAGCGGCGCACAAAGCGCCGCGGCTTCAAGGGCTCGCTGCACCTGTGCAAGGCCGCAGCCAAGGGCTACCAGGCGCGCAGCCCCCCGCCCAGCCCGCCGCCGCACGGCCCGCTTTGGCAGCGCGGCCGCAGGCGGGGCCGGGGCGCAAGCGCACGCCACGCCCGGGGCGCACCCTGGGCTGGCGGCAGGCGCGCCGAGGGGCTGCGGGCGCGCGTGCGCAGGTACGCAAGACGTGGCAGCTGAAGCACCTGACGCGGCTGGAGGCGATCGAGGAGGAGGGCGGCGAGGGCGGCCTCGCGGCCGTCGAGCTGAGCTTTGTGAACACCACGTTCACGAGCGAGACGCGGCTCGCGCTGCGCGGCGAGGCGCCCGCCGCGCTCGTCGACCTGCTCGGCGCGCTCTACCTCTTCTGCCGGTGCCGCCCCTTGGCCGCGCCGTCGGGCCCGAGCGCGCGTAGCTAGCGTGGCTCGCGCGCGCCGCTTGCCCGCCGCGCACTCAGTGCCTGTCCTGCGGCCCGGCAAGCGCAGGCGTCGCCGGGCCGGAGCCCCCCGCCGCCCGGGGTGGTGGCGCCGCGCGGGCTTACACATGCAGAGCGCGCTTGCGGCGCGCGGAACCCCGCGCGCGGGCGGCGAGGCGGGCGCACGTGCGCGCAGGGAGAACGAGGACCGCATGCCGCAGGTCGTGGGCTGCTGCACGCCGGCCGACCTGGAGCGCTGGGCGGCCGCGCAGCGCGAGTCGGGCGCGCTGCAGGGTGCGGCCCCGGGGGCGCAGCGCCGCTGACGGGGCGCCAGCCGGCGCCGGCCGCGCGGGCGGGGCCCGCATGCGCTGTATCCGGCCATGGAGGCGGCGCTGCGTGGGCCCGCCTGCTCCGGCCGCGAGTGCCGGGGGCTGGCAGGGCTCGGGCAAGCGCCGACTCTTCGAGTGCGCGCGGGCGCAAGCAGGCCTGGGCGCGGCGCTGCTGGGCGGCGGCAAGGACGAGCGCCGCGGCGGCGGCGGGCGCGAGGCGGGCGGCGAGGGCGGCGGCGCGGGGATCGCGGCGCTGGTCAGCGCCAAGGAGGAGCGCGACCTGGCCGCGCTGCTGGAGCTGTTCGCGCTGGGCGTCGGCGACGTGGACCAGTTCCAGGAGCGCCTGCAGGCCGAGCTGGCCGCGCTGGAGGTGCGGGG
>JAABUJ010000787.1_pt1 | contig 56241 bp, 60 predicted proteins | sample 5559131 | NCBI WGS metagenome assembly JAABUJ01 (sample SAMN10711875, study PRJNA513366) | rock metagenome | isolation source: Antarctica rocks | place: Antarctica: Victoria Land, Mt New Zealand nord | collected 2016-01-07
ACCACTTTGAGCGGGGGATGCACTGGCCGAAGCGAGAGAGCACCAAGCGATTCCGGCGAGCCGTCAAGGCCAAGACTCGACGGAGCAGCGGCGACAGTCTGGTGACGATTATCCGTAGCATCAACCCGATCATCCGGGGGTGGTACGGCTACTACCGGCATAGCCACAAGACGACCTTTGAACGGCTGGATGGCTACGTTCGGATGCGACTTCGGAGCATTCTGCGCAAGCGCCACGGTGGCAAGGGACGAGGACGAGGCACTGACCATTATCGCTGGCCCAATGCCTACTTCGACGCCCACGGGCTGTTCACCATGATCGCAGCCCGGAAGGCGGCAGGGTATCCCCGATGAGGAAACAACCGACTGGAGAGCCGGATGCGGGAGATCCGCATGTCCGGTTCGGTGGGGAGGGGGCTTCGGCCCCCTTACCCAATCTGGACGTAGACGGCACGATGGTCGGGTTACCGGACGTGGACGGCACGAGGGGTGGGCTACCGGTCGGTCGTCATCGGTCGATAGCGGTGTGTAGCCCGCCGCTTGTCGGCGGATCGGCCCGCAGGCCGACACCACGGTTCCATCCGGCCAGGACGTCCAGGCTACCGGTGCCGTGGCCGACGTTGGCCCCAGCGCTGCTTACGTCAACCGTCTTGGATTCAAGAACCTCCTAGCTCACCCCGCCGGCTCTCACCCTTCATTAAGGTCGCAGTCAGATACGTCTACCCTCACTTTAATGCGGTCAGGATGCGTCGAATCACCGGGCGGCCGCACACTGTGTGTGGTTGCAATCCATCGGCGGTGCAGATCAGCGCGGTGATCACATTCGTTTCCGCGTTGTAATCGGGAACGAGCGTCGCGGGAGCACCACCTTCAGCACGACCCTTCATCAGGGATTGCTGAACGGCAGCGAAGGGTAGAACCAATCGGCCCGTGCTACTGTTCAGATCGCCTGAGATGGCCACATTGTTGCCGGTCTCGACATAGCGACCAACCGCGAGCAGGGGGAACTGCCGCGAGCCGTCCTGGTATGTAGGCCTGTCAACCGCTGTATGCCAGACCGTATCATGGTAGTTGTTGAAGCCAGAGCGAGCAACGTAGCGATTGAAGAGCGATCGTTCCAGCGGGCTGAGCTTGGCCCGCATCCGCAGATTCTGATCGATCAGATCCTTGTGTACAAAAGTCAGGTACCGGCTGTGATAGACGGCGTGCGACCAGTCGAACGTTGCCAGACCGGTAATAAAGCCATGCTCCTCCGTCGGCCCGCATTGCAAGCGCGGCACGAGCGCGACCACCTGGTAGAGGCAGTCTCGCGAAATGACGGGACTGACGCCCGACAGGGTGCCAAACTGATTCAGCGCCTTGACCACTGGCCAGCGCTCGGCGGTCGAGCCGTTGTCGAGCAAGGTGCCCAGGAACAGCAGTTCCGCCTTACCTCCGGACCGCAACGCAGTTCGTAGGTGTCGAACGCCAAGGCCAGACGCAAGTGAGCTTGGCACCGCCGTCGTTGTGGCCCCAAGATTGGTCACATCGCTCGCTGCCCAGCCAGGCACCGCGGATCCACCCGTGCCCAGGATGAACATCGCAAAGCAACACAGGAAGCCCAGTAACCCCCGACTGATCTTCTTACCTCCTGCACGGCCTACCCTGCTGGACGAACCAAGAATACCCAACATCACGCGCCACCCAAACCATCGATCGATAGCTGCCAATGCATATCGAGCCTATGAGAATCGCTGTGGTAGAGTCAAATGTTTTCTCACGTTCCCAGAGGCAGATGTAACCGCACTGTCCTCTACAATCTGGGTAGGTCGCGGAACACAGCCCCCGGCGGCGACGTCCGGCCCAGCCACACCCTGAGCACGAGGCACTCCGATGAGCAATAGCATGGACAACCTGGAATCTGCCCTGGAATCTATTCTGCGGCGTGCCCACGAGGCACGGGGGCAGGCCGTTCCCGAGCAGCCGCGTCCCGTGGTCTGCGCGGTCTGCCAGGGGGCGGGCTATCTGCGCTACGATGTCCCGGTGGACGATCCACGCTTTGGCCAGCTCGTGATCTGCGAGTGTACCCGCGCGGAACTCGACCAGAAACGCCAGCGTTCGCTGCTGGAGAAGAGCCAGCTGGCCCTGCTCCAGCACTTTACCTTTGAGAAGTGGCTGGTCAAATTCCCCAAGGATCCGCCGCGGAACTCGCCGGACTTCGCCTTCAATGTGGCCAGAACCTACACCGAGACGCTCTCCTTCGGCGGCCTTCCCTGGCTCTTCCTGTTTGGCACCAAGGGAACCGGCAAAACGCATCTGGCCGCGGCCATCGGGAACGAGCGGATTGCCCGCGGTCAGCCGGCTATTTTCATGGTGGCCTCGGACCTCCTGGACCACCTGCGCGCGGCCTACAGCCCCAACAGCGACATCACCTACGACGATCTGTTCGAAAGCCTGCGCAACACGCCGCTACTGATCCTGGATGATCTGGGCATGCAGACGGCGACCTCCTGGGCCAGGGAAAAGCTCTTTCAGCTCATCAATCATCGCTACAACCGGCGGCTGCCCACGGTGATCACCATGAACATCGAGGCGGAGGAGATCGATCCGCGCCTCTGGTCACGGATCAACGATGTGGCGCTGACCGCGCGCTGCGAGGTGCGCTCGCGGGACAACCGCACGATGGAAGATCAGCCGGTCAGCCCCCGACCACCCCGGCGTCCCAAGCTGCGTGAGGACTATCGGGTCTAGTGAGCCATCACGGCTGATGTGATGCATAGAGGTATCTGACTCGGATGTCAGCGTGACGCTCCGTCGCTACCCAACCCTGGATGAGCTTGCCGGCTCGGTTCCCAATCCTCCTGGTGTCGCTGGACTGTCCTGGGAGGAGATACGGACGCGCGCCTGGACTCCCCAGAGCGCAGAGATCGAGGACGTGATGACCTTCGATGAGAACATGAGGCCGCTGCCCACGGTCCGGTGTGTCGTGCCGGGGTGATCGGACCGACCGATCTTCGCCTTGCCTATAGTTGAAAGCGGGCGCTATGGTCAAGTTGGAACGCTGATCAATCAGGAGCACCGATGCGTATCGGGATACTGGGCGCTGGGGACATGGGGCGGACGCATGCTCGAATCTATGCCGCGATGCCGGAGGGCGAGATCGCCGGTATGGTGGGACGCAGCAGAGAGCGGGTCGAGTAGGTCGCGGGCGAGGTGGGTGCGACGGCGCTGACCGATCCCTGGGCCATCCTCGAGGATGAGTCGGTCGAGGCCATCGACGTGACCTACCCATCCGCGCTTCATCGCGAGTGGACGGTGGCCGCGCAGCAGCGGGGCAAGCACGTCTTCTGTGAGACGCCGATGGCACTCACTCTGGAGGATGCGGACGCCATGATTGACCCCGAGCACAAGTCCGGCACAGTCCTGATGCCCGCCCAGGTACACCGTCTTGGCATAGAGGCTGCCTTCATCCACGACCAGGTGGCATCGGGCACGCTCGGCCGGCCACTCGGGGCGTATGCCGCGACTCGCACGCCTGCCTACGGAGCCGGTGTCACGCGACCCCTCGACCTCTATGGTGGCCCGATGCTGGACCTGATGATCCATCCGATCGACACGCTCAACAGGCTGCTGGGGATGCCAGTCACGGTGGCGGGAACGGGTCGTGTGGGTCCCAGCGGAGCGATTGATTACGCCTTCGTCACGCTTGACTACCAGAATGCCAGCGGCATGGTGGAGGGGAGCGCCATGATGCCGGACAGTTTCCCCATTCACCATAGGTCTGCGGGTCCTCTGCGAGCGTGGCGCGATAGAGGCGTCGATCCGCCTCGGTGTTGAGGAGGATATCAGCCTGGCGCGCTACTCGCCAACCGGCGAGCCAGAAGCCATCTCCCTGGGCGGGGGTGATCCTTACACCAATGAATGTAGATACTTCGTACGCTGCCTGCGGGGAGACGCGGACCCCGTGATGGTGAGTCCTGAGGGGGAACGAGACGCCTTACACGTGGCGCTGGCCGCCCAGCGCGCGATCCAGCAAGGCAGATCGGTCACCCTGATGGAGCCATAAACGCCGTCATCAAAGCGTCATCCACGGCTCATCAAATGCTCATGCGGCATCGGTAGGCTAGAGGTAAGGGGATCACACACCAGATCCTCATCACATCAAGGAGGTACCGAATGAATGCTTCATCCCATCTGTCTTTTTCTGTCTACCTTGTTCCCGGCGAGGAGCGGGGCGCATGGCGTGGGGAAGTTGTGCACCAGCAGAGCGGTCGCTCGACTGCCATTACCTCGGTCTGGGGACTCGCGCAGCGAGTGACCGAAGAAGCCGATCTGCACGCGCCGCAGGACGATAGTCAATGGACGCAGCTCATCAGTCAGGCTTCACGTCAGAGTCGCAGGGAGTATAGCGAGATCAGCAAAGCATCGTAATCGACCGTCCACGAGAAAGGGGAACAGGGAATGCAGGTATCTGATATCAACGCTGGTATGACCGTCTTTGACTCCGATGGAACGGACCTGGGTGAGGTGATGGAGGCCTGGGCCTACACCGAGGGCTATGGCTACATCGCCCGTAAAGAGTATGAGATCGCCGACTACGGGCCCGTAGGGGGTACCACCACCCTGATGGAAACGGATGCAGGGTACTTCCAGGTGAAGCAAGGACATACGCTCGGCGTCGGGGGCCGCGATCCCTATGTGCCCATGAGCGAAGTCCAGAGCGTCGTGCCTGAGGAACGTGTCACCCTTCACAGCACACGGGAAGTTTGCGAAGAACGCTATGGCCAGCCGCCGACCCAGAAGTAGGTAATGCTCTCCTCTGCCGCATCATGAGGGAGCAGTTTAACGGAGTTCAGGTGTTCGGCGGAGGCACGGATCGTCCGGACTCCTGACCAGGCATGGCACCGGACGCAGGGCGACCATGTTTCAGATGATGGTCACCGGTCCGGTAGGGGCCGTGGCTCCGCCCGGCCCGCTTTGGTGGGTCGCGGTGGGCGCCATTACCCTCCTGAGACACTTTGGGCGGGCCGGGCAGGAGCCACGGCCCCCTACGCCTTCAATACGCCTAAAGTCAAGACAGTGTGGACGGGGAACCGCGGTCGATTGACCTATCAGGCGACCACGACGCCTCGGAACCGTCCACTCAAGAACCCCTGCCGACCGGATCCCGGGAGAGCGCAATACAGCAACTCTCTCGGGATTCGCTGTATTTGGGATCAAGCATTCGCGTTCGTTGCACGCGGTGTGATGCGCCGATGTAAAAGCCCCATAATACAGGCAAGTACTTGTAAAGGAGCGAAACATATGGCCGAGACGCGGCAGTACGATGCCATCATCATTGGTTCGGGTCAGGGAGGTGGGCCGCTCGCGACGGCTCTGGTAGCGGCGGGGCGCAAGACAGCGCTGATTGAGCGTCAGTACGTGGGTGGCACCTGTATCAATTACGGCTGTACTCCAACCAAGACCATGGTGGCCAGCGCCCGCGAGGCCTATCTGGCTCGGCGCTCCTCCGATTACGGCGTCCACGATGGACCGGTATCGGTGGATATGGCCGAGGTGCGACAGCGCAAACGGGACCTGGTCGAGACCTTCCGGGCCGGCAGTGAACAGGCGATCCGCGCCGGCAAGGTCGATCTGCTGTTTGGTGAGGCGAGCTTCACCGGCCCCCATTCTCTCCAGGTGCGGATGAACAGCGGCGAGCTGCTGGAACTGACGGCGGACACCATCGTGATCGACACCGGCACCAGCCCATCGACCCCGCCCATCGAGGGATTAAAGGATGTGCCGTCCCTCAACTCGACCACCATCATGGAGCTGGATCGGGTACCGGAGCACTTGCTGATCCTCGGTGGCGGCTATATCGGGCTGGAGTTTGGCCAGATGTTCCGGCGCTTTGGTAGCCGCGTCACCATCGTGCAAGATCTCGCGCAGTTGTTGGGCCGTGAGGACCAGGACATCGCCGAGGCGGTGGCCGATATCCTCCGTGAGGACGGCATCGAAATCTTGCTGAAAAGCAAAGTAACGCGTGTCGAGCCGGGTGACGGCACGATCAAGCTGTCCGTCGAGACGGAGGGCGGCACACGCGACGTGGAGGGCTCGCATCTGCTGGTCGCGGCCGGGCGTGCCCCCAATACCAAACCACTGCAGCTCGATGCGGCCGGCGTGGAGACCGACCAGCGGGGCTATATCGAGGTGAACGACCGGTTGGAGACCAACGTGCCGGGCATCTGGGCCATCGGCGAGGTGGCCGGCACTCCTCCCTTCACCCACATGGCGTACGATGATTTTCGCATTCTCCGCGACAACATGCTACAGAACGGCGCCCGCACCAAAGAGGGCCGGCTGGTTCCTTATACGGTCTTCATCGATCCGCAACTGGGGCGGGTCGGCCTCGGTGAGGACGAGGCTCGCCAGCAGGGCCGCCGGATCAAGGTGGCGAAGATGCCCATGTCCTCCGTGGCCCGTGCTATCGAAACGGGCGAGACCCGTGGCATGATGAAGGCCGTGGTCGATGCCGAGAGCGGTGAGATTTTGGGATGCGCGGTGCTGGGCATGGAGGGCGGCGAGATCATGGCCATGTTCGAGATTGCCATGATGGGGAAGCTGACCTACCAACGACTGCACGAGGGTATCTTCGCCCATCCCACCCTGGCCGAGTCGGTCAACTCGCTCTTCTCTAACTTTGAGGGGGAGAACTGAGGAGCTGACAGGGGTAGGTATGCGCCTAACGGCGGATAATCGGCCTGGATGTTGTGCCTCGTCGTACGGCCATCCACAAGGGATAGCGCCTATATGACGCGGCATGTGCTATACCTACCCCTATCAGGAACTGAGGAGGGGGAGGGATGAGTTAGTCGTACCGGACATCCAGCCCCATGGCGCTGGCCAGCTCCAACGCCTGCCCCATGTCCACAATGGCGCCAGCCAATTCGGCTGGACCCGCGTGCATGCCCTCGAGCTTCGAGCCACGCAGATCGGCGCCTCTGAGCGTGGCGCCCGACATCTCGGTTGCTCGCAGATCGCACTCTCGAAACACCACGCCCGACAGGTCAGCGCTCCCGAAGTCGGCCTCGTGTATGGTACAGGCCTGGAAGCGGGCGGGCTTGAAGGCGCCGAAACGAAAGTTCGCCAGATGGCCGGTGCAGCCGGAGAAAAGGACATGCCGAAACCGTCCCTCCGGCACAGAGAAGCCGGTGAGGCGGCAGTTCACGAACTCGACTCGTTGCAACAGCGGTGCACGCCAGCGGGCGTTCACAAACGAGCAGTTCTCGAACCGCACGTCGCCCAGGAAGAGGTTCCCCCAATCCGTGCCATGGAAGGTTACGCGGGTGAAGCGAACCTGCGCAAAGCTGAGTTGCTTGGCACCTTGGCCGGTGAGATCATGGTCCGCGACGCTGAGCGAGTCGTAAGAGCCTCCGTCCTCGATTCCCCCGGCGGGAAGCGCGTCGTGCGCTGCTTGTTTGGACAGCCGTGGAGGTAGTATAGGGGTACTCGTTTCCGGTCTGCCTGAGGTCATGAGATACACCTTCCGATAGGAAATAAATCGCGGTGCACGGTTGTTCGTCGGTTTCGAGGGCGAGTGGTAATCGATGCGTCACAGCTCTGTAACAGGCTTGTTACGTGTTTCTCTCTACAGTCAATGTACATAGCACGAGCTTGTTCACGGCTCTGAGTAGAATCCAGAGGTGCGCATCTTTGTAATGCTTCGCCAGATCTGGCTGATGGGATTGCAGGCCTCAAACAGTAACGACTGGGGAATCTCCTTTATGGACGACTCATACTTTGATAGCGCGCTCGACTTCCTGCGTACCTGGCAAGGGAAACATCTGGCTTAAGGGAAACGTCCACCCCGCGGCTGTTTGCATTGCACTGGATGGCATGGAAACGAGCTACTGGATCGAGTGCGGGCAACTGGTTGTGCATCTCCCTGGATTTCATAAAGCGTCGGCAATTAACCTAGCCGCCGACGCTTTATGAAATCCAGGCTATACTGGACGGCATCCCCGCCGGCGGCGAGCAACTCGCCATTCCTGCCGACGGTACGTGCGGCGACTCTGCTGAAGCAGGATATCTGAATCCACCATGAGCGAAGATACCGACATAGCGCTCTCGGCGCGACAGCAACAGATCCTGTCGCTACTGGACGCCCACGGAGGATACCTCCGCACGGGTGATTTTCGCAGAGCCGGCCTAGATCCCCATCTACTCAGTGCGATGGTACGTGAGGATCGGTTAGAGCGCATCCGGCGCGGTCTCTATCGGCGCCCTGAGTTTGACGGCGCCGGGGAGCATCAGGCGCTGCTCGACGTGATGGCGGTTGCTCCCAATGGCGTCATCTGTCTCCTGACAGCCCTCGCCTTCCACGATCTCACCACGAGCGTCCCGTGGGAAGTGTATCTGGCGGTCAGGCGCAAAGCACGAGCACCGAAAGTCGATTACCCACCAGTGCGGGTCGTCCGCTACGGCGACCGCATCTTCGACTATCGTGTCGAGGTTCATCCATACGCTCACGATCGGGCAATACGGGTCTACTCAGCTGAGAAGAGTATCGCCGACGCTTTCCGTTTCCAGCGCATGCTCGGGACCGGCATAGCCCTTGAGGCGTTACGCACCTATATGCAGCGCCCCACCCGGAACCTTCAGGAACTGCTCGAGGTGGCGAAACACTGTGGCGTGCTCCACCACATTGATCCTGCCATTCGCGTACTCGTTTGAGAGGTTTCGAGGTGGTACGTCGTGACATCTCGATCAGAGAGCGCCTCCGCAAGAGTGCCCAACGGCTGCGAGTCACCGACCAGGTGATCCTTGTCCTCTACTGTCAGGAACGTCTCCTTGCCAGATTGGGATCGTCACAGTACCGGGAACGGTTCCTCCTCAAGGGCGGCCTGTTTCTCTTCGCGCGAGCGCAACAAACCGAGGGAGCGAGACCGCGGCCGACACGTGACATTGACTTTGTCGGGCGTGATGTCCCCAACACGCCTGAGGCGCTGGCCCGCATCTTTTCAGCCGTCTGCGCGATCGAACTCGATGACGGCGTGGTCTTTGACCTGGCAACGATGAAGGCGGAGGGTATCAACCTCCATCGAGAGTTCGAAGGTGTACGGCTGCGCATCGTTGCGCAGCTGGGTACTTCCAGGAGCACCGTACAAGTCGACGTTTCATTCGGCGACGTGGTTACGCCGGGGCCGGAGCCTATGGATTTTCCGACGTTGCTGCCCGATGTGGCCGCTCCGCACATCTTGTCGTACTCGACCGAGAGCGTCATCGCAGAGAAGTTGCATGCGGTCATTACGATCGCACTGCTGAACGACCGCATGAAGGACTTCTACGACATTATGGTTCTCGCTCGCGGGTTGCCGTTCGACGGGCCCGCGCTCACCCATGCTGTCCGCAACACCTTCATCGCACGTAACACACCATGGCTCGACGACCCCGTAGCACTGCGACCCGCCTTCGGCCACGACGACCGGCTGCGGGACGTATGGCGAGCCTATCTGGCGCGTGAGCGGCTAGAGGACGCACCGCGGGACTTCGACGAGGCAGTCGCCGAGGTGCACGCGCTCACGGCACCGGTGTACGCGGCTTGCCGGGAGGGAAGCGACCTCCATGGAACGTGGGATCCAGTGAGGTTTCGATGGTTAATTCGCGCCCCCTAGGAAAACCGGCCACCTCGATCTCGGATCAGAACGGCAGCACTCCAGCCAGACTATCGACACAATCCCTTCCCCTTTAAGGAGTTTCCCATCACCGCTGCTGCATCGTACAACTGGGCTGCTGCCCGGGCTCAATTCGCCGCGCTGGCCGCCGAACCGCTCACGGCGCACGCCGTTCCGGAGTGGTTGCATCGCTGGAGTGATCTCAGCAAAGAGTTCTGGGAGGCACGGGCTGTGCTCAAAGCGGCGGCTGCCAGGGATCCCAGCGATACGGCGGCGCACCGCTCTTTTCGCGCCTTCAACCAGCAGAATACATCCGCCTATATGGCGTCTCAGGAGCCGCTCAACGCCCGGCTGTTGGCGGTCGAGGGGTTCGAGCCGGCGCCCGATCTGGTCCAGTTGATGCGCCGAATGCGCAATGAAGCAGGACTCTTCCGGGAGGAGAACATACCGCTTCTGGCGGAGGTGAGCGCCCTGCAGAGCGAGTTCGATAGCATTTTTGGCGCCATGCAGGCCACGGTCGATGGTGAGAACATCAGCTTTGGCCAGGCCACCGCACTGCTACGCGAGCCGGACCGGAGAGTCCGTGAAGCCGCCTGGCGGGGTATCGACGACCGCTGGCAGGATGATCACCGACGGATCGGCGAGCTGGTACTCACCCTCCTCCCGTTATGGCGCGAGATCGCAAACCATGCCGGCCTCCCCGACTTTCGTGCCTATAGCTGGCGCGAGTTGAACCGCCTCGACTACACGCCGGAAGACTGCTTCGCCTTTCACGATGCCGTGCAGGCGGAGATTGTGCCGCTGGCTAGAGCGCTGGGAACAGCCCGTCGGCACCGACTTGGGGTCGCTTCGCTCCGCCCCTGGGATCTGGTGGTCGATCCCGAGTCCAGACCCGCGCTACGCCCCTTTGCCGGCGTCAGCGAGCTAGAAGAAGGAGTAACTCGCATCCTGACGCGGATCGATCCAGAGTTTGGGAGCCTCTTTGCGCGCATGCGCGACGGCTGGTTGGACCTCGCTCCCGTGTCCGGGAAACCGCTGGGCGGTGAGGAATGGTACTTCATGACGAGCGACATGCCGTATATCGTGAGCAACGCTGTCGGCACCCACGACAACGTGCTCACCGTCATCCATGAGAGCGGCCACGCGATTCACGACTACCTCTCGCGTCACCGACATGATCTCATCTGGAACGGCGGCGCGCCGGACGAGTTCGCCGAACTCGCGGCCAACGCCATGATCTTCCTGGCCGATCCGTATCTGGAGTGCGAATCGGGCGGCTTTTATACCGCCGAGCAGGCGAACCAGGCGCGCACCAATAACATCGCCTATTACGTTCGCTTCCTGCTGCGGGTCTGCATGGTCGATGCCTTCCAGCACTGGCTTTTTACCGCCTCGCCCGAGGGCCTAACCGTGGATGATCTGGACGCCCGGTGGCTCGAGGTGGCTGAGCGCTTCGATGACGGATTGGACTGGAGCGGCCTCGAACGCCGGCGAGCAGCTGGCTGGCTCTACCATACCTTTTTCCATGTCTCCAATCCCTTTTACAATCTTGGCTACGGCCTCTCCCTGCTGGGCGCCGTGCAGGTTTGGCGAAACGCACAAGACGATCAAGCCTCGGCGGTGCGTCTCTACCAGGAGGCATTGTGCCTGGGAGACACCAGATCTCTCCCGCAGCTCTTTGAGGCAGCTGGCGCCGCACTGCCGTTTGACCGCGTTACGGTGCGCGACGCCGCTCAGTTCATGACCGCCTGCCTCCTCCAAGCCGGCGCCCTGTCGCTCCCGTGATATCAGCTCCCTGCCAGCTTCGACGACTACCATAGCGTACTGATACTGCGGATTATCCGCGAGGATGAACCACCCGATAGAGATTCAGGGTCCAGCCCACGCCAAACACGCGAGGCGCTACCACCGACGGATTATCTGGGTTCCACAGCGCGTCGCGAATTCGCTCGATGGTCGGCGGGCGGAGATCATACGGCACGGGTCCCAGCGTGCCATGCCAGTCCCGCTCCGCACGCGGCCGCTTCAACTGGTCCTCGACTATCGTGGCCAGTAGCGCCAGCGACGCCGCGATCGCAAATTTCTTCATTCCCATCACGCGCGCTCCTTCTGGTCGATTGGATGCTCCTACCTCCGAGCCATCCTATTATCCTGCGTCATATGCGACAAATCGCGCTGGTACTCGTGTTCCGCAGCACTGCTATGGTTGCCTGCATCCCCCGTACCAGCACGGGAACCTGCCGTTCCATACGCACTGCCGGCTGCTGCTCCAGGGCACGGCGCAGCAGCGCTCGCTCGCTGGTTAGCAGCACCATGCTGCCCCCCGGTTGTAGTATCCGCACCCACTCGGTCAGGAGCGCCGGATAGAGCTGCTGGTTTCCTTCCATCGTCCCGATCTGCTTGCCGAAGGGCAGATTGCAGACGATGGTCGACACCGAGTCCGCCTCCAGTGGCAGCGCACGCGCGTCCCAGCACTGGATCTCCACCGGCTGGTAGCGCGGGCCGATGTTGTCGCGCGTCGCCTGGACTGCTTCGACGGCGAGGTCGCCGCCCAGCAGCAGGCGATAGCGCCCGGCCAGAGCACGTTCGATGATGATCGTCCCCGAACCGCACATCGGATCGAGAAACACATCGTCCTCGCGCGGTTCGGAGAGCTGTACCATGGCTCGCGCAATGGTTGGCTTCAGCGCGGCGGGTAGGCTGGTGACGCGGTAGGTGCGGTAGCGCAGGGAAGCATCGGATATCCGGATGCCGGCTAGCAGCAGCGAACCGACCAGCGTTACCCATACCTCTCGCTGCGCATCATCCTCCACCAGCCGCCAGGCAGGGAAGCGATCCTGGATGCCCAGCTCTGCCGCGCGCTGCACATCGACTCGCCGATAGGCATGGTCGCCGGCCTTGCGTGAGATAACCCGGTAGGTGGTCTTACCCCGCTGAGGACGGATCTGCTGGGCCAGCGCGGCGCTGCGGTCCAGCAGCGTGCTGCCGGCCAGGGTGGTACGGATCGCGCCCAGTCCGGCACGGTTCGACGGTACCGTTTCACTTTCCGCTGCCAGCAGGAACACATCTTCCACGGTTCCCAGCTTCAACAGATGGCTGGGTGAGCCGTCGTAGACGGCTACCAGCAGACTGGTCCGCTGGTCGAAGTGCTGAATGGTCCGCACCACATCCGCCCCATGACAGCAGGCAGCCATCTCCTGGCGAGTGATCTCCTCCAGGCCTGGTACCACATGGATCAGATAGAGCGTCTGTCTTCTGCTGCCGCGGCCCGCCATGCTGTCCCTACCGTCATGGTCGTCGGAGTTACCGCGACCTCAGCGTTTCTTTCCCATGGTACGCTCGGATGAGTTTGAGATGTCCGGCCATCTGCTAGCATGCAGCAATTCATGAAGATCCGCTTTTGGGGCACACGTGGCTCTATACCCTCTCCGGGTCCATCGACCGTCCGGTACGGGGGTAATACCTCCTGTGTCGAGGTGCGGCTGCAGGATGACACGCTGCTCATTCTCGATGCTGGCACTGGTATCCGTGCGTTGGGCGCCACGCTTGAATCCTGCCGGGCGACGATTCTGCTCACCCATTACCACTGGGACCATATTCAGGGGTTGCCGTTTTTTCAACCCGCCTATGATCCGAACAGTGTCATTCGGGTATTTGGCCCAGAGTTTGAAGGAGTGGGTCCCGAGCGGTATGTTGCCGATCAGATGATCCACCCGTACTTTCCCGCGGTGGCCTCGGAGCTTGCTGCCTGCCGCGATCTGGCAGTAGCGCCTTCCATACCCTTTACGGTTGGCGCCGCCACGGTACGTACGGCCCGGGTCTCTCATCCGGGAGTGACGCTTGGCTACCGGGTCGAGGAAGCCGGTCGAACGCTGGTCTATATCAGCGACAATGAGCCGGATCTGGCTACACCCGAGCAGATGGCCGGCATGCTGCAACTGGCGGCGGGAGCGGACGTCCTGCTGCACGATTGCCAGTACTTTGACAGCGAATACTCGTCCAAGCGAGGGTGGGGCCACTCCACGCCGCGCCAGGCGGTGCAGCTGGCCCGTGCAGCGGAGGTGCGACACCTGGTGCTCTTCCACCACGATCCCGGCCACACCGACCAGCAGGTTGAAACGCTGGCCTCCCAAGCGCGTGGCCTTGGCGCGGGACTCCGGATCACCATCGCCGGAGAAGGAGATACGCTGGATGTCGGCGAGTCGACCTCACCCCAAGATGTCACCAGCGACCCGTGGTTCGAGTGCTAACCGTCTTGGGACAACTTCTCTTGAACGTCAACAATGATCTGGCGGAGCTTGGTGGACTCCGTCACCAGGGCGGTGATGGTGGAGGCATGCCGTCCCAGCTTTACCAGCAACTCAATATCTCGTGGGTAGTGCGATAGCTCGGCGAGCGTCCCCTGCAACGCGGCAATTTCTGACTCCGGCACGGGATGCTCGGAAACATCCTGAAGCGCGCTCTGGAGCGACTGAACACGTTCGTTCTGGTGCGACTGGTGGTCTGTGAGCTGGGTCCGAGCCTCTTTCAGTTGCGTCTGGCTCTCGGCAGCGTGCTGCGTGAGCTGCGCGACCAACTCGTTCAAGCGATCCGTGGCGCCTCTGACCTCGTCCAGCACCCCATCGGCATCTGCCGGCGCCTGGCTGGGAGGCTGGGCGATTGACGCAGGTGGTTCGGGAGCCGGAACGGGTGGCGCCGGAATGGCGGTGGCAGACTGCTTCGTCGGGGGCTTGATCGGCGCCGTGTAGGGGCGGAGGTCCTCCTGTTGCGGCTCATCCAGCATCTGGTCGCTTTGGTCCTCTTCAACCTGCGATTGCACGGGAGCATCTGCCTCCACCTTCGGATCGCTCACCAAGGGGAAGACGCCGGTACCACCGCTGGTCTCCGCCCGCTTCGGCGCCGCGAATCTGAAGCCCTGCGACGCGTCTCGCTCCAGCCGGAACTCAACCGATCCAAAGGTAAGCATGTCGCCCGGTTTCAAGCGAACCACCCCACGAATCGTCTGCCCGTTGACCATGGTGCCGTTGGTGCTGCCCAGATCCTCCACCGCATAGTCGTCCCCCATCTGATTGATGCGTGCGTGCTCGCGAGACACGGAACTGTCATTAATCGGTATGTCGCACGAGTCCAGCCGGCCCACGACCGCCTGGCTACTCAGCGGGTACGGCTGACCTTTGGCGCCCACCCGCACCAATAGCGTGGAAGGCGGTGCATCGCTCGCCGCTGCCCCCTTCTCTGCCGGCTCTTTCTTTCTGCCGATGATACTCATGACGAGACATCCTCCTTGACAACCTATGCTATAGTTTAAGCGTATGTATGTAGGCCCCACAGGCCGGGCGACGATTTGTTGTCCGCGCAAGACCATCAAGCCATTGAAGCTTGGTGGCTTTTTTTATAGGGTGTTCCCGGTGATTGTGTGTGACGGAACGCCCACCATTCCCGAAAGGACCCCTTGTTGACCTCGTTTACCGAAATGAACCTTGTTCCCAGGCTGGTGGAGGCGCTTCGCCGGCTGGCGATTGCCGAGCCGACGCCAATTCAGGCTGCTGCCCTCCCCGTGTTGCTGGAGGGACGCGACGTGGTTGGCCAGGCCCGCACCGGCTCGGGCAAGACGCTGGCATTTTCGCTGCCCATTCTCTCCATGTGCGATCCGGACCTGGCCGAGGCCCAGGCGCTGATCCTGGTACCGACCCGTGAGCTGGCCGGCCAGGTCGCACGAGTGGTCGATAGCCTGGCGCCGGTGATGCGCTTGCGCGCGGCGCAGATCTATGGAGGGCGCGACATGAGCGCCCAGATCGACCTGCTGAACACTGGCCCGCAGATTATTATCGGCACGCCCGGGCGGCTGCTCGATCATCTCTATCGCGGCTCACTCTCCTTCCGGAACTTGCGCTGCATGGTGCTCGACGAGGCGGACCAGATGCTGGACGCCGGTTTCGGACCGGACGTGGACCTTATACTAGACTGCTCGCCGCGGAATATTCAGATTGCCCTCTTTTCGGCCACGATCCCTCAGTGGGTACACGACGTCATCAGCCATCGCCTGAACGACCCAGTCACCGTGGCCGTTGACGAAGAGCAGCGGGGTCCGATCGACACCGTCGATCACACCGTGATCGAGGTTTCCCAGGGGCAGAAACTGGACGCCTTGAAGAGTCTGCTGGACGAACGTGGCAACGGGAACGTGGTGATCTTTGCCCGCACCAAGATCGGCGTCGAACGGCTGGAGCGGCAGCTCACCGGGATGGGATATCGCATTGCCGCCTTGCAGGGGAATCTCAGCCAGCCGGTGCGCGAACGCGTTCTGCGCGGCTTCCGACGGGGCAATCCGCCCATTCTGGTCGCCACCAATGTCGCGGCGCGCGGTCTGGATATACTCTCCATCGAACAGGTGATCAATTTTGATGTACCCGAGAATGCCGAGTTGCTGACTCACCGGCTGGGTCGCACCGGTCGCATGGGCCGTCACGGCAGCGCGGTCACGCTCCTGACTCCGATTGAAGAGAACAAGTGGAAAGCGATCGAGAAGCAGATCGGCGTCCGCGTCGAACGCGAACGCTGGGGCGCCGTGCCGCAGATCGCGCCGCCAAAGGGCGAGACCGGGCGTCAACCAGAAGTGGCGAAGGCCGGCAGTCCACCGGTGCCGCAGCCGGCGCGCTCCTCGAACGGCCCAGCACGCCGTCCACGTATCCGTGCTCGTCACGACGTGGTCTGCGCTGGTTGCCAGCAGCCCACCACCGTACCCTTCGAGCCCCGTGCCGACCGGCCCGTCTACTGCAACGCCTGCTTTCGCGAGAAGAAGGCTTCAACCGCGGCATAGCTGTTCTGTATCTCTACTAGCCTGCTTGGAGCGCTGCCTACGCGGTCCAGGCAGGGCAGTTTCTATTTATTGACGGTTATTGGCTAAGGGCCGACAACTCGTCATGGATCCGCTGCCAGTGCGTCCCGCGCCAGTAATGACGGGTACACGTGTCGCACACCAGGAACTCCTCCTGTGTCTGGTAGACGTACGGCGGAACGTGCGGTCTGGCGTCGTCGCGTGAACATGCCCGCAACAGGCCATTGCAGCTCATGCAACGCGTGAGGCGTGGCGTCGCGTTGAGCGCAAGTTCATGGACTACCTGGGCTAGCTGGTGGCGCCAATCGTCGCTCTCTACCGCCAGAGCAGGTACCTCGCCGGAGCAAATGACCCGACGCCGGAAGATGCCCCGGTCCCTGGTGAGGATGGTCCGTCCCTCACGCTGCGCGATCTGAACCAGGTCCCTATCCTCGATCGGATTGATGAACAGCGTATCGTAGCCCAGCGCCCGCAGCCACCCGGCCAGCCTCCCCACGTTATTGTCGACGATGAACTTCATGGTGTTGGCCCCTGCGGTGGGGAGATTCCCTTCGAGCGTTACGGCGCTTCTTGCGCTTCCCATTTCCCCTGGTGCTTGCCGCAGCAGTAGGTAGTCATCTGTTCTCAAAGCCGAGGCGCACTTTAGAGCTTGCAATTCCGCGCCAACGGCATCATATTAGTATCACGAACGGAGGTGCTGCAATGGTGATCAAGCGGCAGATTGAGCGGCCCAGAGAGAGGTTGCGCACCCGCGAAGCAGAGCGAGCACTGGGAGCCGCTAGTGACATTCCCTAGCTTGAGGGACTGATGCGCGCCACGCCACGAACTCCGCTGAACCACCCGTTTGGTGGACGAGCGGAAGTGATCCCGAGCGTAGAGGCGACTGATCGCGTCCTGACAGCCGGAGGACCCATCGAGGGCCCGGAGCAGCCAAGGAGTCGGCCTGGGCTTCGGACGCGCGCGTAGATGTCGCCAAAAGGCCCCCAAGGTTACCTGGCAGTCGAATGAAAGTTCTGTACCTCAATACGGTTGACTTAAGCGGCCCTCAGGCCGACGTACGCCGCGCTACCGGTAGCCCGGCCGTCCTGGCCGGACTGGTCCGCAGACCAGCACTTTCGGCTGTGTGATTGGCAATTCAGCTCCCCGCTGTGATGTCGGTGCACGGCGGATGTCCACGTGGACCTCCCTTGGTGGGCTATCCGCGATGCCCTTAAGTCAACCGTACTGCTCTGTAACTCGCGCCTGGCTTCATTTTGCAGACGGCAGGAGCGTGATCCTCGAAGCCGTATTGGACAGTGCAGCAGAGCAGGAAGACGAAAGCGTTCGACCGGAGCTGCAGACCAGACAGTGACCGGCAGGGATACTGAGGGCTACAGTACAAGTGTCTACGTACGCCGCAATTCACTTATTCGTAGGTAACTGATACTTTGAAATGTGACGCAGGCTTCGAGTGCCTTTGACAGGGTTTACCTTGTATTGCCCGAACCTGCGTCACACCTTTAGTACTGCAGGGATCGGGCCACGTATGCTGCCAGCGACCGTACCTTTATACTGGTGGTAATGGCTTACGGCGCACTGTCGATATTCTGTAGCCCATGCCGGGACGCTGCGTGATTCCGCCCGAACCTGCCATTATCGACCAGGACGACCAAACGGAGATTCGGGTTCAGGCCGCGACTCATGGCATGCAACGGCGTCTTGATATTCGCGTATGGCGCCGTGGCGCCGAGGGCTCCACGCCATCACGAACGGCCCTCACGGTCGAGGCAGGGGATTTGCCCACCTTGCAGCAGGGGCTCCAGGAACTGCTGGTCTCCAGCAACGGAGGGCAGGCGGCGGCCCGCGTGGTCCAGGATAACGACCAGGGACGCCGGCTGCGCGCCGAGACGACACCGTTTGGGACCCGCTATCTGGCCAAGCTCGCCTTCTGGCAGCGCGTGCGCGACACCTGGCGACCGGTGGACGATGGGTTGGTACTGGCCGCCGATCTCCTGAGCACGCTGCAAGAGGAGATTGAGCCTTTCACCGAGTGGATGCAGGAGACAGCCACGGATGTGTCGGAGGAGATCGGCGACACGTTCGGGCGACAGATGCTGAAGCGATGGCCAACCTCGGGCGCCGATTGGCTCACCGTGGAAGGGAATCGCGTCGCCTTACATCCTCGCGGCCTGCGCATCACCGCTGAGGTGGTCGCAGACGGCGAGCGTCACTCTCTGCTGGTACAGCAGTGGACGCGGGGCGATAGCCTCTGGCTACCGAACGACGGGACCATCGACTTGACCATTATCGATCTGGATGGTGTACTGACCGTGCTCGGCGAACTTGCCGACGCCACGGCGCACGGAGACGCTGAGAAAACATCCGATCTCATCTGCACCGACGGCCCGACGCTTCGCATCCGTCTTGGCCCGGGCGAACATGGTGCGTCCCTCACGATCGAGCAACACGCGCCATCCGAGGCCGAGGCCGGTACCTACTTCGAGCCACGCCTGTCCGTTCCAGCAGAACACCTGCCCTGGCTGGGCCGAATGCTGCTGCAGGGCGGTTCATTACTGGCCGGCCAGCTGAGCGAGGAGGAACGCGCCGCATTACAGCCAGAGGTCAGCTCGTCAGTCGCGGCCTACGCTCAACTGCCCCAAACGCCGGCGCCCGAGATGTCGCCACAGCGTCACGGTCACGCGCATAGCGCGGGCACCGAGGCGCTCAAGCGTATTATGTTTGGCACGGTCCAGACTCCCTCCTCTCCAGTCGAAGCACCCTCCACCACTGCGCAGCGACTGCAAATCACCGACGAGATTCCAGCGGTTCAGGACGCCGTTCAGCACACGGAGACCGAGACAGAACCGGAGCCACCGCTTCCAGTGCAGCTGGGCGAGGTTCATTTGGGCGACCACCAGGTCTCGATGGAGCTTCGCGCGCGGGAGCCGCGAGGAATAGCATTGTGCTGGGAGAATCGAACGCTGGTGGTGCCGCTGGCCCGGATGGAGAGCGTGATCACGGTGTTGCGTGATCTCTACTACAATACGCTGCGCGGTCAGCGTGGGCTTCCACTGGCGATCGCCGACGAGCCGACCTTGACGGTAAGCGTGCACAACCAAGGGACACAGGTGTACTTTGCCTTGCGTCACGAGCAGGATGGCGCCGTGACGCGACTTACCTTCCCGGCCGGGGAGGTACCGGTATTCTTAGACGCGGCACGTGCCGCGCTGGCCAAAATCAGGGAAGAGGATTCGGAGCATGAGAGTAGGGATTCTGACCAACAAGGGGGGTGAACGGCAGGGCGCCATCACTGAAGGGGACGATGGCATGCTCACCGGCGAAGGGAAAGGTGAATCGCTCCTCGAGCAGGCGCCGTTGAAGACCTTCGACGACTGGATACGGACCCTGCATCACTCCACCTATCTTCGGCTGGTCGAAGCGTCGCCGGAGGACGCATCGGCGTAGCGGGATGCCGGCGTTACTGATGCGGGCGTTACTATGGTAGCCTGGCATGGTACTTGCGTCTGCAACGCTTGAGAAATAATGTCAATGCTTTTGGGCAGGAGAACAGTATGGCACTTGAAGATTTCGCGGATTCAGAGGTAGGTATCGCCATCGCAGCCACGGCGTTGGTTCTGTCACCCCAGGTACGGAACCTACTCCGTCGTGGGGCCGTCTATGCCCTGGCTGGGGCCATGAAAGCCGGCGATGCAGTGGGTGGCGCGGCTCGCGGCGTGGCCGGTGAAGTGCAGAATACGGCTGCTGCCGGGAAGACTGCCGCGCAGGATACCGTTGCCGAGGCACAGACCACGGCACGTACTCCTCGCGCAAGCAAAGGCACGCCGGCAGGGGAGTAGCGATCGTGGAAGAATCTCCTCAAGTCGCAGCGGATACAGCGCGAGCCGAGGAATTGCTGGGCCAGATGAGCGATCAGGTTGGAACCTGGTCGTCGAAACTCAGTTTCCAGTTTCTCAAAGGCGTGGCGCGTGTTAGAGAAGAGGCCGAGGACATATGGGCCGAGGCACAGAGTCTGCATCGTACGGGACGGCCACCGGATAAAGGGCCGGCTGCGTAACCGAGAAAAGCTGTCATCATTATCCGCTCGATCACTGTAGATACGACCTATCGAGGGCTGCCGTGAGTGTGGCCGCGCTTGAGGCGCCCGAGGTGCTGCACGCCGTTCCCGGCCGCATTCGCGTCCACCTGCCCGAGTGGTCGGGCGAAGGGCAGAGCGATCTCGAAGAGCGCCTCCAGCAACTTCGCGGGGTAGGTAGCGCCCGGGCCAACACGCTGACCGCCAATGTAGTGGTGCGCTTCGATCCGGCACTGACCGATATCAGGGCCATACTGTCGGCAATTCCAGGCCTGACCCGGGAGGCCAACAGCAGCGATGCAGCTCCACGGGCGGCGCACTCGGCCATCCATGAGCGCCATGGCGAGGTGCGCCGGGCGCGTATCGCCGTGCCCGGCCTGGATCGGAACCCCGCGCTGGTCCAGAGGATGGCAGAACATTTTCAGAGCGCACCGGGTGTGACTCGGGTCAGCGCCAGTGCACTGACCGGTCGGGTCATGGTCGAGTTCTCGCACCACGAGACCACGCTCGAAGAACTCATGAACCATTTGGCCCATGTCGAGCTACCGGATCCGGCCGGCGAAGATCACCCGGCCCACCCGTTGGAGCGCGGCTTGCTGCTGCAAAGCGCGGCTCGCACCACCGGCGCCGGGATCGGGCTGAGCCTTCTGGCGGCACGCCAACTGCTGGGTCTCCAGCCATCAACCAGCCTGCAAAGCCGTGCTATGGGGGTCGCTGCTGTCACTGGCGTGCTGCAGAGCTTTCCCGCCGTGCGCACCGGACTGCGCCGTATCTTTGGACGGGATGTGGGCGATCTGGTCCTGTCGCTGCCCACCATCGTGGCGCTTACCGTGGCGGGGAGTCCACTCGGTCTGGCAGTGGCCGGCATTGAGTCGTTCCGCCTGCTGACCGAGATGATCGCCCGGCGATCCGCCTGGCGTCGCTACGAGAGCCGTCTGGAGAACGTCGCATCGGCTCATCCCGGCGACACCATACGGCTGGAGACCGGTGAAAGGACGCCGCTGGGTTGCTCGGTAATCGAGGGCTTCGGCACCGCTGCCGGCCGCCGTGGACTGCCGGAGCGGGTTGCTCCGGGCGCCTGTCTTCCCGCCGGCGCGCGCCTCTACGGTGGGCCGTTTGTCCTTCAACTGACGGCGGGAAGTCCATTCACGCCGGAAGCTCGACCAGCGCCCGAGACGCCGACGCTCTACACGCGCTATCTGCGGTATCTGGGACCAGCATCACTGGGCTATGCGGCAATCACTGCGATCTTCACCCGGTCGTTGACCCGAACCTTCCAGGCGTTCCTCCTGGTGAACTCACGCACTGCCATCATTGGCAAGGAGTCCGCCGATACCGGCGCCTCAGCCCGCGTACTGCGCGCCGGTGTCACGGTGGTCGGGACCCGTCCCGAACGAGTGGTGCGCCGGCCCGATGTGCTGCTGATCGATGGCCCACGGGTACTCACCGATGGCTTTGAGATCGCCGACACGCTGTCCCTGGACGGTAGTTCGGAGGTCGGAGACATCCTAGCGCTCGCCGGTAGCATTGGCGCCGCTGCTGGTTCGCCATGGGGCGGCGCCCTGTCGACGGCATCGATCGGTACCTCCGCCGAGGACGGCGATTTTGACGGTACGAAAGCCGGCGCCGTCATCGACGGTATGCGCTACACCCTGGGCGCCCCGTCGAGAAAGACCGAAATACCGGCGGCGATTCGGCTGCGCTATGCGGCCGATCAGCTCTTGCTGCTGCGCCGTGAGGGGCAGCAGGCGCCCCTTGGCGCCCTGGTCATTCGCCCCCGGCTTTCGCCAGGGGTATCGGAGCTGGTAGAAACCTGCCGGCGCCGCGGGGTGGAGCTAGCGCTGCTTCCGGCCGGCGATTCGCCGGTGAGTCTGGAACTGAGCCGCCGTACCGAAATACCGGTTTTGGCGGACGCTGATGGGATGGAGGCGATTCGAGAGCGACAGAGCCAGGGATTGCTGATCGCCTTTGCCTCGGACAGTGCGGATGCGGCACGCGCCTTTGCTGAGTGTGATCTGGCAATTGGCGTCACCTCCGGGCGCACCAGCCGGTTCCCGGCACGCGCCGATCTGCTGGCCCCGGATTTGCTGGCGCTGGCCGCGATTGTCGAGGCGGGAGCACGGCGCGACGGCGCGGTGCGTGATGCCGTCGCGCTCTCGGTGGTCTCCAACCTGTTCGGTGCGGCATGGGGCTTCCGGGGGGGCGTGGGCGTGGCCCGCGCCTCCTATGTGGTCTATGTCACCGCGCTGAGTGCGCTGACCGATGGCTGGATTCGGCTGCGCGGCGGCGACCGGCCCTGGTCGTCCATTGCTCGTCTGGTCGATCCCCGACCCGAGCGGTGGGGGCGGCGGAGTGTCGCGGATGTGCTGCACGCGCTGAATGCGCATCAGGACGGCCTGACTAGCGCCGAGGCGGCGAAACGATACCAGGCGCCGCCGCGCCGCATCGAGCGCAATGCCATGGTCAGCGCGATGCTGGCGCAGATTCGGTCGCCCCTCACCGGTATTCTGGCCGCGGGCGCGGGCCTTTCGCTGGTGCTGGGAGCAACCGCCGATGTGGTTATGATCGGCGCCACCATTGTCGCCAATTCACTGGTGGGCGCCTGGCAGGAGCGGCAGACCGGCCATGCCATTGCCGCTCTGGAACAGATCGGCACCTCGACCGCTCGCGTCCTGCGCGATGGCGTGCCGGCCATCATTCCCTCCGCCGAAGTGGTGCCGGGTGATGTGCTGCTGCTGGCGCCGGGCGACCGTGTGGCGGCCGATGGGCGCATGCTCAGCGCGCAAAATTTCGAGGTCGACGAAGCAGCGCTCACCGGTGAGTCGCTGCCCGTTTCGAAAGACGCTACTGGTGGCAATGATGCCAGCCGTATTGTGCTAGCCGGGAGCGACGTAACGGTAGGTCGAGGGACCGCTGTGGTGGTGGCGGTGGGCCAGCGTACCCGTATGGGCGCTACTGCCGCGGCTCTGGCACTGGGCGAGACCAGCACCAGTCCCTTAGGGATTCGGCTCAACCGTATGTTGAAGCAAGTGCTGCCCCTGGTTGCCGGCGGTGGACTGATTGTGTTTGTATCGGGCTTATTGCGTCACCGGCCTCTCCTGCCTCAACTGGCGATCGGCGCCAGTATTGCCATCGCCGCCGTCCCCGAGGGACTGCCTTTGCTGGCCGGCGTGGGCGAGGCTGCCGTGGCTCGCCGGCTCAGCGGTCGCAACGCGCTGGTTCGTCGCCTTTCGGCGGTGGAGGCGCTGGGACGGGTCGATGTAGCCTGCACCGATAAAACAGGCACTCTCACCGAGGGGCATTTAGCGCTGACCATAGTAGCCAGTATGGATCACGAGCAGACGGTAGATGGGCCGCTGCCGGATGATCTCTGCCGGGTGGTGGTGGTTGGTGGGCTGGCATCGCCGCACCCCGATGCAACCGATGCCAAAGCGCATCCTACCGATGTCGCGATTATCAAGGGAGCCGAGGCCATCGACCTTGGGGATGAGATTCGAGCGAAGCGTACCGCCGAACTGCCCTTTGACCCCGCTCGCTCCTTCCATGCCGCGCTGGTCCACGATACTCTGTGCCTCAAAGGAGCGGTGGAAGAGCTGACACCGCGTTGCCGTCAGGTGCGCCGCGACGGCCGTGATCTCCCCCTCGACGATGCCGGTCGCGACCAACTGCTGGCTCGTGCCCAGGCCCTTGCCGAACGCGGCCTGCGCGTGCTGATGGTGGCCGAAGGCCCGCCGAATACGTCGCTCGATGATCCATCTGGACTCACTGCCCTCGGCTTCCTGGGTATCAGTGATCCACTCCGACCCGAGGTGGTGGATGCCGTGCGCCGTTGTCATGATGCAGGCGTGCGCGTGGTCATGCTGACCGGCGATCATCCCGCCACGGCGCGGGCCATTGCCCGCCAGGCAGGTCTGTTGGAGGCAGAGGATGGCATTCTTACCGGCGCTGAAGTAGCCGAACTGCTGGATAGCGAGCTGGACGCTCGCCTGGAGCGAGCCACGGTGATCGCCCGGGTGACTCCGCTGGATAAGCTGCGCATCGTGGAAAGCCTGCAGCGCCGCGGCCATACGGTTGCCATGACTGGCGACGGCGTGAACGACGCGCCGGCGTTGCGCCTGGCGGACGTTGGTGTGGCGATGGGCATCGGTGGCACCGAGGTGGCACGTCAGGCGGCGGATGTGGTGCTGGCCGACGACAACTTCTCCACGCTGGTCGAGGCCCTGGTGGAGGGGCGGAGCTTCTGGCGAAATATCCGTCGGGCGCTGGGCCTCTTGCTCGGTGGCAATCTGGGCGAGCTGGGGCTGGTCGTCGGGGCCAGCGTACTGGGGCTGGCGTCACCACTCCTTACCCGTCAGATTCTCGCGGTCAACCTGGTAACCGACGTGCTGCCCTCACTGGCGGTGGCACTGCAACCGCCAGAGACGCGTCATCTGGCCTCGCTCTCTCGCGAAGGGACGGCTGCGCTGGACAAGCCGCTGCGGAATGACATCTGGCTTCGTGGTTTCGCCACGGCGGCGCCTTCCCTGGTCGCCTATCTGATTGGATTGCGCATCAGTGGATTGGAGCAGGCGCGATCTGTGGCCTTTGCCAGTGTGGTGGGCACCCAGTTGGCTCAAACTCTGGACGCTGGGCGATCCGAGGACAGCCTGACACGCAGCGTCTTCGGGGCTGTGCTTGGGTCCGTCGGGGTCTTGCTGGCCGCTCTCACCGTGCCTCCACTGCGCGGCTTCCTGGGCTTGGTGACACCCATCCCATCCAGCTGGCTCTTGATTGGCATTACGGCTCTGGTGGCGCCGATTCTGGGACGTGGCCTGCGCTATCCAGCCTTGCACGTACCGTCCCTACGATTGCGCTCCGCGCCTGTCCTGGCGATCAAGTAAGGACCAATACGGTTGACGGAAGCCGCTTCAGGCCGACGTACGCCACGCCGCCCGTAGCCCGACCGCTTATGTCCCCCAACGGCGGGGTATCCTACCCGGATGGAACCGTGGTGTCGGCCTGCGGGCCGATCCCGCCCACAAGGGAGCGGGCTACCCGCCACTCTCGATCCATTACGACCTACCGGTAGCCCAGCCCTCGCGCCGTCTACGTCCGGTAGCCCGGCCGTCCTGGCCGGAACTGGCCCGCAGGCCAGCATTTCGGCTGTGCAAGTAGATATGCAGCCGCAAATGTGATGTTGGTGCAACATGGTTGTCCGCGTGTGCCCCCCCCGTCGCGGGGTATGTGTGCCCTCTGTATGCGGGGTATCCATGCTCCTCTTCAGTCGACCGTCTTGCGCTAAAGCCGATCTCTTTCCGGCGAAGCGTGTGTAACATGTAACCCACCCTCCTTCTAGATCAGGCCCCGTGCTCCGTCGTGCCGCCCTCGTGGGCGCGCCAGATTACGCGACGAGCGCCGGCATCACGGATCCGGCAGGTGAGAGCGTCGATATCGAAGCCGTGCAGCATGTCGGCCGAGAAAGAGAGATGGGTGTCCTGATCGAAGGTGAGTCCGTCGAGGGTAATGCTGCGGCATTGTTGGTCCAGTACGTGGCGAATGCCCTCGACCGTGCCCCCTTCGCCCAGGGTGACCTCAATCGACCATATCTCCGCCATGCGGCGTGGAATATAGTACTCGACGTGACGGAGCAGCGCCAGCGTCATCAACATCACCGCCATCCCCAGGGCGCCGATCGTGTAGAGCCCCGCTCCGGCCGCCATGCCCAGCGAGGCAACCGCCCACAAACCGGCGGCGGTGGTCAGCCCCTTGATGGCGCCACCTTCCTTGAGAATGGCGCCGCCACCGATGAAGCCGATACCGCTCACGATCTGGGCGGCAATGCGATCGGCGTTCGATGCCGTGGTATGGAAGGCATAGCCCGAGACCAGGGTAAAAATAGCCGCGCCCAGCCCAACCAGAATATGGGTCCGCACCCCAGCCGCTTTGCCGGCAAAGTAGCGCTGCACGCCTACTGCGCCGCAGAAGAGCAGCGCGGCCAGTAGACGGAGTAGAACCTCCTGCCAGCTAATCATGTGGCGGCGTGGCCAGGTTGCCGGCTAGCGCAAGCGTTGGGCGTCGGCCAGGATGCCGCGTGTCCCGTCGGCCAGGCGTCCGGCGATTCCTCCCAGGACGCGCTGCGACCCCACCGGGCGATCCGAGACCCTGGTAATCGTCGCCTCGCTATCACCACCCACCGGTTTCGATGCGCCATCCAGCACCTGCGAGATCAAGCGCGCCGGCAGCGGCGCAGTGGGCCGGTTCAGCAACTTGAGGAAAGGGATGAGGGCGACGAACACCGCCAGTGGTGGTTCGATCATGCCGGCCGCCACGGCCAGCGCGATTCCGCCGTAATACCCTGCCGATCGTGGCCAATCGACCCGAATCGGGCCTATGTCAGTCGCTAACCCGCGATCGTCTGATTCCATCGTGTCTCCTCCTCGTAGCGTCTAGGTGATATCAGTGTATGGTACACGCCACTATGTGTGGTTAGCAGGGGCGTAGCGGTTCCTCTTTGCCTGCCTGAGCGCCCTCTCGACTTCGTCGAGTGTGCCGCGCACCTGATGCACGCCGCCTGCCGGGTTCAGGTACCGCGGTGTCTTCAACCCGCTCCCGGTAATGTGGACCACGACCCGCTCTCCGCGTTCGATGAGTCCGGCCTCCAGCGCCGGTTCGAGCCCGGCATAGCTCGCCGCCGCCGCCGGTTCGGCCAGGATTCCGCTGTGGGCAGCAAGCGTGCAAATAGCGTGCAGGATGGCATCATCCGGTACCGCGACAAAACCGCCACCGCTGCGGCGCACATCGCGAACCACGGTCGCGGCGTTGCTCGGCGTGGTGACGGCGATGCCATCCGCGATGGTTCCGCGGCCCAGTTGGGGAGGTCCTCCCTCCCAGGCGCACTTGAGCGGCTGGCATCCCTCGGCCTGGACGCCGATGATACGCGGCACTCGTTCCGCCACGCCGCAGGCCACCAGCTCGGTGAACCCTTTATACATGGCTGAGAGCGTGGCGCCGTCACCCACCGGGACCATCACCGCATCGGGCATGGTGCGCTCCAGTTGTTCCCAGACCTCGAAGGCCACCGTTTTCTTGGCCTCCAGCGTCAGCGGGTTGACGCCGGTGTTGCGGTCGCACCAGCCATAGGCGCGTGCCGCCTGGCGAGACAGCCGAACGGCCGCTTCATACCCCTCCTCAACCGCAAAGACCATTGCGCCGGCCAGCAACATCAGCCGCAGCTTGTCCGGGTTCACCGTGGCCGGCACAAAGATCAAGGCGTGCATGCCGGCGGCGGCCGCTCCCACCGCCAGCGAGACCGCCACGTTGCCGGTGGAGGCGGCGGTGACGGTGCGGATGTCGTGCCGCAGCGCCCACTCCAGGACCAGTGCCGTGGCTCGATCCTTATTGGAGCCGGTGGGCGAGCGCGTTTCGTCTTTGAGCCAGAGGCGCGGCATGCCACTCACCGCCCGCAGGCTGGGCGAGGCCAGCAGCGGCGTGCCTCCCACCGCCAGCGGATACCTGATTGGCTCGTCTGCCAGGGGTAGTAACGCCCGCCAGCGCCACATTCCTTCACCCGACCAGGATCTGGGGATGCGTTCAGGCGCATATGCGTAGTGCAATTCGATCAGCCCGTCAACGCAACCCAGCAGTGCCGCCGGCAAATCCGGGAATGGATGTTCCTGGCCCGCGCTATCTATCAGTGATGCGGCAACCACTGTTCCCATTACAGACCTGTCCCCAACTTCTGGGTGAGAGCCGCCGTGACATGCCGCCACCCCGAACGGGTGTAGCCATCAACGACGACGCGAGGCGATGCGCTCTAGGCCATTCTACGCTTGGACGGGGCCACCTCGCCCATGGGATTGTCGAGCAATTCGATCCCGCTCGATGTCTACTTTTCGGCTCTTGTGCGTTTCTATTGATATCGAAACAATGAGCAGCACCACGGCAACCGGAGGATGCACGGAATGACAGGACCGCTACATGTACGTCAATGAGACTTCTGCGCCGCTGTTGAGCTATGGACACGAGAGCGCCCTGAATGAGTCCACGCTTGCGGAGCGCCTCGCCGACGATCCCAAAGCTTTCGGGGAACTGTACCGGCTTTATTTGGGACGCGTGTACCGTTACCTGCGTGCACGGACAAGCACCCAAGACGAAGCCGCTGACCTCACTCAACAGGTGTTCCTGCAGGCGCTCGATGCTCTTCCGCGCTACCGTAGCCGAGGTGTGCCGGTTGCCGCATGGCTGTTTCGAATCGCGCGAAACGTTGCTACCGATGCGCACCGCCGCCGCAAGATCACGGTTGACTGGGATCACCTCCCCGATGCTCTGCAGCCGCAACAGCCGCAGAGCATGGAAACCGATGTAGTCAGCAGGGAATCGTTGACGCAGCTGCGCATCCTTCTTTCGAACCTTGATCCTGATAAACGAGAGCTCCTCGCCTTGCGGTTCGTCGCCGAGCTGACTGTTCGCGAAATCGCGGAGGTCGTCGGGAAAAAGCCAGCTGCCGTGCACAAACAATTGACCCGCACTCTTCAGCGTCTCAAGGAGCACTACCGTGACGACTAACGCACCGCTCAAGGACCGATTTAGCGATGTCCTGGGCGACACACCGGACCCTGACCTCCTCCGCCTTGTCAGCGACCTCGACAGGGTTTCCCGAAGCACTGCCACACCGGCGACCCTGGCTCGTCGGATCGACTATGCCGTCCTCGCACACCAGCGCCCGGCTGGACGAGCGAGGGGCGCACGCGTGCGGGTCCCACTGCGACTCGGTCCATTAGCGATTGCGCTCGCGCTGCTTGTCGCGATCACCAGCGCGGCGTACTCGGCGGTTCCCCTCATCGACAAGGTGTTTGGGCTTGACAGTGGCGCTGGCAGTATCGTCAGTAAGAACCTGGGCGAACAAGTAGATCTCAGTCGGAGCATAGCGGGATTCACCGTGACCTTGAATCGGGTCTATGCCGACGCCAACCGAGTTATCCTGGGTTATACTGTTGCCGGTCCGGCCAGTCGACGGGTGTGGAACTTCTCGTTGGGCGCCAGCCAAATCGAAGCCAACGGCGTCACGCTTCTAGGCCGTGGCGAAGTCGCTGATGGGCTGATAGCTCGACCCAACGCCTACCTGCAGTGGTTTGATGCCTCTGCGCTCAACGGATCCCCGCAAAGCATCCATCTGCACATCGTGTTTCCCTGGATCGAAGCAATGGAGCAAGTAGGTCCACTGGCAAGGCCTGGACAGGGACCGCCGATGCAATTCCCCCCTATGCCGAGCTTGCAGCCAGGCGCCATTGCGACGCTGGTCCCTGTGGGGCAAGCGAACAGTCCGATTCGCCTCGTCCGGGTGGGCGGTCCGGTGACCTTCGAACTTTCTGTCCCCTTCATCCCCGGCCGCGCCGTTGATTTGCATGACGCGGAGACAGCGGGAGGAAGGACCGTGACCTTGGAACGTGCGGTGGTGACCCCAACAGAAACTCGTTTGTATCTGAGCGGGACTGGAGCAGATGTGGTAGGAACGCTGTCGGTAGGTGATTGGCAATCCGATTCCAATACCGTGATGCAATCCAGCTGGGCGGCAGGCGATGGTGTCACGGCCGTGAGTTACCTCGCGCCCTTGTCGGACAAGCATGGCGAGTGGACGTTCGTGGCTAGGTCTGCGGGGAGCAGCACAGCAGGTGGGCCATGGACATTCCACTTCGTTCTGCCTTGACCCCGCAAGCATTTACTCGAGCGACGCCGCGCACTGCTCGAGTTCCCGGTGGTAAGAGAAGGTGAAGAGCATGCGACAACTGCGGAACGAGATCAAGGGGAAAAGCCTGGGGCTCACTCCTCATGAAACGTCCTCCGTCCACACTGCAGCGATCTTTCGCTGCCTTGGGGACCAGGATCTTCAGCGCCTCTTGAGAGAGGCGCCGTACCGCGAGTACTCAAAAGGAGCGATTGTGCTTGAGCCGGAACCAGGCGATCACCTCTGCATCATTGCTCGTGGCGGGATACGATTGTCTCTTCTCTCACAGCAGGGTCGATCGTTAACTCTCCGTTCTCTGCGGCCAGGAGACATTTTTGATATGCACGATGTCGACACCGCTGAGTCGCTCATGGATGGCACTTGCATTTACTCAATCCAGTGGGATCGCTTCCTGCGTCACATCTACCAGCACCCCGATGCTGTCTTCGCGTTGGTAACCATCCTGCGTCAGCGTGCATGCCAAGACCATGTGCTGCTGAAGGATGTAGCCTTCGAGACCATGCATACACGGCTAGGCCGCGCGCTCGTGATGCTCGCGCGGGAGAATCCAGAGCACAACGTCCAGGAGAAGCATAGCGAGTTCGGTGCGCTGGTGGGGGCAGAACGTGAGGATGTCACGAAGGCGTTCTCCCACTTTCGTCGGCTGGGGCTCATCCGGTCCGCACCTGATCACAAGGGAATCCAGGTTCTCCAAGAAGAAGGGCTGACGGCTTAGTCTAAATATTGAGTGACATGTGGAATCTTCCACGTCGCTTCCTCGATCCCTTCGCTAGAGTGAGCATTGCTGCACATGCAGTCGTCGCTGACGCGATGTTTGACTAGCGAGAGAGGTTTGATCTTATGACATGGCAAAAGGTTTTGCGGCTCGGGGTTGGCATGGCATTCATCGCGGGGCCAGCTCTGTTTGTGACTACGGCAGGGGCGCAGTCGGTACGGCCCGCGTCGTCCCCATTATCTCTTCCCTTCAGCGCTTCGACGCCCCATTGTGTCATCCAGTTGGACCCAGTGCTGCTGGGGCAAAAAAGCTCGATAGCGACCTCGAGGGGCTGCTACGCGACATTCCCCGAGGCTATTTCAGCGGCAACGGGTGGCCGAGTCCATCTACCGGCCAACATCAGCGGGAGCCAGCTTACACCTGCGATGCTCCAGCCTGCGCAGTCCGGCGCCTCTCCGCTCAGCAGCACCTGTGACCCGGGATGCGGTGGCACAGTAATCGGTATCGACTGGATGAATGCGAATTACCTGGGCGACACGCTTACCTACACCACGAATAACAGCGCCGGCTGCTCCCAGGGTGCAAACTTCTACTTCTCAAGCATGCCCAGCGGTTGGAACGACGATGTCTCTTCGGCTCATTCCTATCAGTCGTGCTTTAACTTCGAGCACTTCTACGACGTTGGCTTCGGCTACCCGATGTATGACTGCCCCCCAAGCTGCGCGAACATGGGTGCCGCCAACGATCAGACTTCGTCGGTAGCGCTGAAGTACAATCCCTAGCTGATCTCAAACAGCCGTACACCTCCCTCGGTTTGGCCGAGGGAGGTGTACGCGTTCTCTGAGAGACTGCGCGACCCTGCCGTCGCTGAGACTCATCCCGATTCACGGACTACATGAGGGCAGTGGACCAATGACGCGGGAAGCTCCCTCTCCCGCTCATAGCGATCCGATTAATGGCTTCGGTAGCGCAGTAGGTAATCGCTCATGGACGCCCCTTCAAGTCCTTCCTGGGTACAGCATCGCGCACGTACGGGGACGAGCGGAATGCCTGGGCCAGTTGACGTACTGGGTTGCAGCCCGCCCACGATTTCGTCAACCAATTAGACTAGGGTCAGACGAGATTAAGGACATCGAATTATGCGTACTGTTGGATCAAATGAAGCGAAGAACCACCTGCCGAGTCTTCTTGATGAAGTATCCAAGGGGACAACCATCGTCATAACGAAACATGGGGTACCCGTGGCCAGACTCATCCCGCCGGACGACGCGGCACACCCCGATGTCGGGGAGATCATAAAAGCCTTGCATGAGTTCCGGCAGGGCAAAACTCTGGGAGAGTTGAGCATCCGCGATCTCATCGAAACGGGACGGCGCTACTGATGCCATTCGTCCTCGACGCCTCGGTCACCCTAGCCTGGGCCTTTGAGGACGAGAGCACTCCCTACACAGACGCTGTCCAGCAAGCACTTCGGCATGACCAAGCGCGGGTGCCGGCGATCTGGTGGCTGGAGGTTTGGAGATCAGCTTGTGCCGGCGCCTGCCCGAGCTCGCTGGGCACTCATCAGCAGCCATCCGCCGACCAGCACGAGAATCAACCCCAGTACCGAGAAGGCGGGATGGCCGGACATACCCGAGCCGTGGATGATGTTGAGCCCCTGGCCGATCCATACCAGCCCGACGATGATCGCAATCGTGCCGATTGCCGCTTTCAACCAGGTCATCTGCGTTCGTCCTTTCGTAGCGGGCCATCCTATCTGGACTATGCCCTCCTGTGTCCACTGTGACACATGCGGATCGATTGCGAGGAAGCGCCAGAAGCGCTGAGCGGGCGACAGACTGGCTCAGTGTTCGGTCGCGGGCTTGTTGCCGAGATCCTGGGAAAAGCGCAGGAAGTAGCCATCCGGATCAAGGACGTGCATCTCTCGAGAGCCGGCGAGAGTATTGTTGCCGATAGCGCGCCAATGGTCCTGCAGCCCCCTCTTCAGCGGATAGTCATGCCGCTGAAGCGAGTTGACGACGGCCGCGATATCCGGCGTATGGATCTGGAAATTGATGCCGCGACCGAAGGGGTAGCCCAGTGGACCCGTGTGGGTGTCGGTCGGCGCCAGTTGCTGGATCATCAGCTGGCATCGCTGATAGGAGAGAAAGCCGAAACGAGGGTCTGGTCGGTCGTATTCGAGCGTAAACCCCAGCACGCCGGTATAGAACTGGAGGCTCTTTGCGTAATCTCGAACATAGAACTCGGGTATGAGATCGTTAAACTGCATGTGAGTCGTTCTATCTCTCTGCACGGTATCTCGCGCCATCGGGTCACTCCTTGTACAGGTCCTCGTAGGCGTCGCGAGCCGTGTCGGTCTGCCGGCCGCCCTGGGCGACGGCCCACGAACGCGACGATCGATCAACCGCAAAGGTCGTCCAGCCACCTCGGTCTTCGTCGCTCAGATGGATGAGCAGGGTGTGGGCGTCATGTTCGACGCGAAGACGGTGACTCGGATTCTCCTCCTCGTGGAGCTGGCGGACAATCTGGCCCGGGGTCGTGCCGCCTGCGACAAACGAAGTCCATCGTCGTCGACCTGTTCGCGGGCGAGAAGGCTTGCCGTCAGACACACTTTCCTCCGTCAACGGCAGGCACCTCCGTGACCCCAATGCAGCAGGCAACCCGCGGCGAATCAATGTAGCAGATGACGGAGAGATTGGGGACTTCGGCCAGAGCCACGACGCTGAGCGGCCAGTGTTCGCTCAGATGCTCCCTCCAAATCTAGTATATTTGTGCTAATGGAAAGACAATAGACACTCGTTACGCGCCCGGCAACCGAGTGACATGACGAGCTTCACCGTTCGTGAGACCCAGTGCAAGAGCCTCATCAATCGCGTGCAGGGCATGCCGTTCGCCTGGAGCATCAATCCGTACCGCGGCTGCCGGCACGCCTGTGTGTATTTTATCTACAGTCTGCCCCTATGATTTGGTCATTCCGATACGTGACGCGGCAGGTGCTCCCGCCGCTCGAAGGAGGGCCACGTGGTGACAGACACAGCGAAGCCGGGCGATGAGCTCACTCGCTGGACGCAATGCTTCCTCGACGACCTGGCCGTCGTCCGGAGTGCCAACACGGTTCGTGCCTGCACCGCAGACGTACGCCGCTGGATCGCCTTCTGCCAGACGATGGACACGCACCCGTTTGCGGTCCGACCGCGGCTGGCTATCGAGTTCATCCGCCAGGAGAGCGAGCGGGCATGCGGCAAGGACCGGACAGTCAGCACGCGCAGCATCGTCCGGCGCCTGTCGGCCATCCGGCAATGGTACGCCTACCTTGCGCTGGAGCCAGAGGCAACCGGCGTCGAACGCAACCCGATCCCCGCCGGGACCGCTGCTCGAGCTGGAGCAGGCGTCATCGCGGGCAAGCCAGCCCTGTTACGCTACGATCGCCCCTGCCCGAGGCACTGTCCGCCGACGAGATCGACCGCTTCCTGGCCTGTCTCACGGCCACACGGTATCGGGATCGAGCCATTGCCTGGCTCCTGAAGGACGGCGGCCTGCGCATCAGTGAAGCGCTGGCACTGCGACTGGACGATATCAACTGGAGCCAGCGACTCCTGACCGTTCGAGCCAGCAAGAATGGGACGAACCGCGTCGTTCCGATCAGTCAGGACGCAATTACCATCGTGGCCGACTACGTCCGACTGGAACGGCCCCTGTCACTTCCCCACGACGCAGTCTTCGTCAACCTCGGACGGCGCGGTTTTGGTCAGCCCTTCACCTACCGTTCCTGGGTTGCGATCTGTGCGAAGGCACGTGTGGAAGCCGAGACTCCAGCCATCCATGCCCATGCATTCCGGCACACCTACGCCACCAACATGGCCGAGGCCGGGATGCCGCCGGGTACCCCCTGGGTGAGGCTCAAGCGCGTCCTGGGGCTCCGGCACCTCGATACGCTGGCCATCTACAACCACGTGCGGGATAGCCGCGTCCAGCGTGAGTACCAGGGTGCCATGAAGGTCGCCGAGACGGCCCGATCGGATGGGAGGCGGTCATGATCGACGAGAGCAGACCCACCGTCCTGACGGAACAGGATCGGGCGGTGCTCGCCAAGGGGAAGATCACCCGCTGTGACCGGGCGGTGGTCCCGCACCTTTGGGACCCGTTTCGTGACGCGAACCTCGCGCAGGTGCGCCAGCTCCAGCCACCCGAGCAAGACCTGTGGAGGGCCTTCCGCTCCTGCGCGCACATGATGCTCGCCCTCGACCGCCCGTACTGGGCGTTCACCTGGGAGCAGATTCTCACCTGGCGTGACGAGAGCAGACCGAACGCAGCCGATACACTCGATATCCAGCGTCGCCAGTCGGATCAGTGCTGGGCGGACGTGACCGCAACCCTCTTCTTTCTCGGCGTCTTGCCGTACCGAGAGGCCGTCTACCAGCAGCATCACGGTGCACTGGCACGCAAATGGCTGGGAGAAGAGCAGGTACGGGAGATCGAAGAGCGCTTCCTGACCACCGCGCACGCCATCGGCTATCGGTACGAGCGGCAGGTGCTGCGACGTGGTGTCTCGATCCTGCTCTCGGTTCTGGGGGCGGCCGGGAAGCGCGAACTTGCCGATCTGATCAGGGCCGACCTCGAGGCCTGGGAGCACTGCACCGGGAGATCCTCTCGGGTCGCCTCCTCCGGCGTTACGATGGCCGAGCGGGTGCTTGCCGCCATGGGGCACCTGCAGGGCGAAGTTCCGCGCTCGGTGGGTGGTCCCTCCCGGACGCGCTTCACCTGGGGCCGGACCGCGCCAGTGATCGTCGCCACCTTCGAGCGCTTTCTTGATGATCTGCGCTCGACCCGGCGACCGGGCACCGTCGAGACCTATGTCAGCGTCCTGCGGCGTTTTGGGGATTGGCTGGGGGAGTTCGACGCAGGGGTGAGTTCGGTGGCCGCGGTTCGTCGGCACCACATCGAGGCCTACAAGCAGATGGTGGCAAAGAGCACGGTGGGAGAGTACGGCACGCCTGCCACCTGCGTGCATGCGGGCAAACGGCTGGGACAGCCGCTCTCCCGCGCCCACCAGGTCCGATGTCTCTCCTGCATCAAGACCTTCTTTGAGATGATCGAGGTACTCGAGTACCCCGATCGACCTGGCCGCCCCCTCTTCCTGCGCGGCGATATTGCGCCCACTGATCAGGAGTTGCCCCGCTTCATCCCGGATGGCGACTGGCATCGCTTGGTCGTCGCCGCCGAGCAGCTCACACCCGACGTGGCCGCAACGCTCGCCGTCCAATGGCGCAAGAACGGGATGCGCCTCGAGACCATTGGGCGGATGCTGGGGCACAAGAGCCTGCAGATGACCCTCCGCTATGCGGCCGTGATGCCAGAGACGGTGCGCAAAGAGTTCGACGCAGCCTTCGCCGCCATCGATGAAGAGCACCGAACCACGGCCCAGGTCCGGATCCGCCTCTCACCAGAGGCGCACCTGGCGGCAAGTCAGCAGTGGCGGGAGTCGCTCTGGGTTGATTTGGGGATCGGCTTCTGCGGCCTCAGCGCCTACCTCCCCTGCCAGAACCGGCTGGCCTGCCTGCCCTGCCCCCACTTCATCGGCACCAAGGAGAATCTTCCGCTCTACGGACGGCAGCGCGAGAATCTCGTGGAGTTGCGGATGCTCGGGGAAGCACTCCCGACGGACCGGAAGGAGGAGATTGATGCTGCAGTCTCGATACTGGACCGGAGAATCACCGAGGTTGCTGACCAGCTACACACGGACGAGCCCCGGTAACACAGTGGATGGAGATCACCATGTCAGAACTCATCGTCACAATCGATGCCCTGACCGGCACGGTCCTGATCGAGGACCACGACGACCTACCGCAGCGCCTGCGCGACAGCCTGGCAGCGTTCTTGGGACCAGGAACCGAGTTCGGCTGTGCCCGACCACTGGTCGTACTACCACCTCCCGAGGCGCCAGAGCGGGACGGCCTCGGCGTCATCTACTTACGGGTCTCCGGCTACTACCACAACTCCCTGGTGGAGGGACCCGGACGCCGCAGCAGCCTGCTGGTGAGCGGCTGTGAACTGGCGTGCCGCGGCTGCTGGGTTCCCTTCCTCCACCCGACCGACGCCGGCACGCTGATCCCGGTGGAGCGCCTCGCCGACGCCCTCCTCGACCCGGCCTACAAGCGCGATGGTGTCAGCATCCTTGGGGGCGAGCCCATGCAGCAGCCGGAAGGATTGCTTGTCCTCATTCGGGCGCTGCGGGTGCGGGGTTGCCCTCACATCCTGGTCTACTCGGGCTATACCTACGAGCGGCTGCAACGTATGGCGGGGCAACAATCAGCGATCGACGCCATCCTTGACGAGATCGACGTCGTCATCGATGGCCCTTATGTCCAGGCGCTCTCCGATGGTGCTGGCCCGTGGACGGGTTCCGCGAATCAACGAGTGATCGCCCTGGTGGAGACACGCCGGGTTGGTCGAGTCGTGATAGTTCAAGTCCGCTCATGCTAGCTCCTCAGTACCAATGGTGCGGCGAAGGGCCACAAACACGAGCCCTCCAACGAGGAAGCTGACAAAGCCGGAGAGATCTGCACCGTTCAGAATATGCGCGGCAAGCGGGCTCTGCCAGAGGGTTGAGTTAACGAAGGGGATAGCCGCCACCGTCCCGGCCAGAAGGGCGACGAGAGCGGGCCAGTGGACGCCTGTCTGCCGAAAGAAGGCAGCTGGTAGATACGCGTGCCGTCGGAAGACGAAGAGATCGAGGAGCAGGACCGCCGCCCAGGCTGGGGCCCAGATGTAGGTGACCAGCAGGAAGTTCGTGTAGGCGGTGAGAAAGCTGCCCACGAAGAGTGCATAGTAGGCCAGCACGCCGCCAATGATCCCGGCCAGCAAGGCCGTGTGCCGGCGTCGCAATGGGGCCCCAAGTGCCAGTGTCACTAGACCCGCTGTATAAACATCCATATAGTTCGCCCAGATCATGCCCAGCGCCACGAAGAGCAGGAAGGCCACCGCCAGCGGCAATGGCGTGTTATGGATGATGGTGCCCAGCAGATCTCCAGAACTGGCATTGATGGAGAGGAAGAGGACGCCGAGCATGCCCAGGGCAATCGTAGGGAAGGCGCTGCCGGCCGCCACCCAGCCGGCGAGAGAGCCGGCGGAAGCTCCTGGTGGCACGTAGCGGGAGTAATCGGCCGCGAAGCTGAACCAGGAGGCGACCAGGGCGAAGGTCACGCTGGCGCCCAGAATCCAGGCGCCGAGGTGGGCGCTTCCATGGACGGTTGGGCCGAGCATCCAGTGGATCTTTGGCCAGAGCACCACCAGCAGGACGACCGAGAAGGCGAGGAAGACAGCCGCCCCGTAGCGCTCGAAGACGACCACGGTCCTGTGGCCGTAGATGGCCACGGCGATGGAGACGGCAACCACCAGCAGCAGCAGAAGCGCAGGGAACGGCTGCCGGTCGCTGACACCGAACTCACTCAGTAGCTGCACCAGGGCATTGGTGGCGATCACGCAATCCACGGCGAACCAGCCAACCGCCAGGAACAGCGTGAGGGCGCCGGCGAGGTACGCGCCGCGGTAGCCAAAGACCAGGCGGGAGAAGACGATCTGCGGTACACCGCCTCGTGGGCCGCTGATGCTGACTAAACCCAGGATGACTGCCGCCAGGAGGGCACCGACCACGATTGCCGACAGCGAGTCCAGGGTACCGAGCCCAAAGACCACGAGAAGCGAGCCGGTGAGCAGACTGGTGTAGTTGAGGAAGGCGCCGGCCCACATGGTTCCCAACTCCCATGGCATCGTCTGCCGCTCAGTCGAGGGGATTGGCTCGATGCCGGCCGTCTCAACTCGGAGGAATTCGTCCTCAATGGAAACCTCGAAGGCGGTATCAACGCTCATTGGCCAGCTCCTTCACGTCCTGCCGGTAGTGATGCTTCAGTGGGCCGTGCCCCTGCCCAAGTGGCTCGGCATGGGCAATCGCGCCCGTCACGAACTCTTTGGCTTCGACGATCGCTGTCTCGATATCGGCGCCTCTGGCCAGCAGGGCAGCAATGGCCGCGGAGAAGGTGCACCCGGTGCCATGGGTACTGGTGGTCTCGATCCGCTCGGCAGCCAGGCGCTGCATCTGGCGACCTTCCCAGACCAGATCGATTGGAGCGCCCGGCAGGTGGCCCCCTTTGATCACCACCCATTGCGGCCCCAGCGCGTGCAGGCACCGCGCCGCTTCCTCCCGCTCCGCCTCGCTGCTGATGAGCATGCCGGTCAGGACTTCCGCCTCCGGGATGTTGGGCGTGATGACCAACGCCAGGGGAAGCAGGTGGTCGCGAAGCGCATCGATTGCATCCTCGCGCAGCAGTCGGTCGCCGCTCTTGGCGACCATCACCGGATCGACGACCAGGTTGCGAACGCCATACTGACGGATCTTCCGGCCGACCACCTCGATGATGCCGGCACTGGAGAGCATACCCGTCTTGGCCCCACCCACCGCGAAGTCGATAAGGACCGCGTCGAGTTGAGCCGCGATCACCTCCACCGGTACCTCGTGCACCGCTCTGACAGCCAGCGTGTTCTGGGCGGTGATGGCGGTGATAACGCTCGTGCCATAGACGCCTAAAGCCGACATGGTCTTGATATCGGCCTGGATCCCGGCTCCGCCGCCAGAGTCCGAGCCGGCAATCGTCAGAGCCACACTCATGGGACGGTCAGTCCTTCAAAGGCCAGGGCCAGCGTGCGCGTCGCCGCTCCGACATCCACGACGCCACAAATAGCGGAGATCACGGCAATCGCATCCGCTCCCGCCGCCTTCACCTGCGCTGCGTTTTCCAACGTGATGCCCCCAATGGCGACGAGTGGCCGGGTCGTGGCAAGCCGTGCCTCCCGCAGGACGCCGAGACCGACGGCCGGGGCAGCGTCGAGCTTGGACGGCGTGGGGAAGATCGGGCCGACACCCAGGTAATCGGCTCCCGCCGCTGCCGCCGCCGGAATCTCCGCCAGTCGGCTGACGGAGACGCCGAGGATTTTCCCCGGGATAAGCTGCCGGACCGCGTCTGCCGGGAGATCATCCTGGCCTACATGGGCGCCGTCGGCGTGCATCGCCAACGCTACGTCCACCCGATCGTTGATCAGGAAGGGCACATCGTGCCTCAAGCAAAGGTCCCGCACAGCCAGGATCTCCAACCAATGTGCGGCAATCGACCCTGTCTTCTGCCGCCACTGGATGGCCGATGCACCGGCGCGCAGCGCTGCCTCGGCTATCTCTATCGCCGAATGCCCGCCGGCCTGATCCGGGTCCAGGATCAGGTAGACGCCGCGAATCACGGTGTCACCTCCTGCAGAGCCGTGGCGAAGGCCGTCCAGAAGGGATCGATGCGAGGATGCCGCAGCTCGTGCTCGCGTCCGTCTTGCACCACGTGCACTCCCTGCTCCCTCGGCACAACCTCGCCAACCCGAGTGGCTTCGACCCCGGTATCGGCCAGGCGGTCGACGACAGCCTGTGCCTTGCCGGGCCGGCACGTGATAAGGAGAGTACCCTCACTGATTGAGGCGTACGGATCCATGTGGAAGAGATCGCAAACCGCTCGCACTTCCGGCCGTACCACGATGGCGCTCTGGTCGACCAGCATACCAACGCCGGAGGCATCAGCAATCTCGTAGAGGCCACCCCAGACGCCACATTCGGTAGCATCGTGCATCGCAGTCACGCCCTCGTCCCGCACGCCCACCTGGACGGCGGTCAGGGCATCCTGGACCACCGACATCTGAAAGAACAGGTCCTGCGCGGCCTGAGCAATTTCGCCACCGAGGGAAGCGGCGATGCGATCGGGAAAGGTGACGCCAAAGAGACCGGTTGCCTCGATCGCGGCTCCCTTGGTGACAATGACGGCATCGCCAACCCGGGCCATGGCCGGCGTCACATACTTCTCCTTCTCGCCCACGGCAATGACGGTCGCTCCACCGATCATCGGATAGCCGGTCCCGTCGTAGCGAGCGGTGTGGCCGGTGACGATGGCCATCCCGATCTCCTCGCAGGCTGCACTGGTAGCTACCCACATAGCTTCCAACTGGTCACGGGTGATGGAGCGAGGCAGATTAAGATCTACGGTGAAGTAGGTTGGAGCGAGGCCAGAGGTCGAGGCGTCGGAGGCGAGGATATGCACGGCGAACCAGGCGGCCCGCTCCCAGCCGTACTCCGGCACGATGAAGAAGGGGTCGGTTGTGAGGGCCATCACCTGGCCGTGTCCCAGGTCCACGATCCCAACATCTACCCCGTGCTGTGGCCCCACCAGCACCGTTGAGCGCTTCTTGCCGAGATGGGGTTTGATTACATGCTCAAAGATCTCTGGCGAAATCTTCCCGACTTCTGGGAGCTGGTGCTCCACGACCTCCTGGACCATCCCGACCTCCATATAAAAGAAACCCGCTCTTGCTAGTGAGAGCGGGCTCGAGAGAGTCCGGTGAGGCATTCCCTGCGCCGGTATGACCCGGATCAGGTTCAAAGGGTCTGTGGCCATTGCCACACTCTCAGCGCCGAAGCGCTCCCCTAGCTCCTTTAGACTAGCACGGGCAGCGTTGCGTAGCACGCGGCGACCGAGGCGGCATGGATTTCCTTGCCACAGCAGAACGGAGGATTCCCTTGCTCGGGACACCGTTCGCTTCAGCTGCCATTCTAACCCTATCTTGGTGAGGTGCCCTGCTCCCTGCGGCTGTTGTCGCCACACTGTAGATGACCGGCTGCTACGCGCGCCCCACGCACGAGTACCTGGGCCTGAACGCTGGCGACGAGTTTCAGGAAGTGATCTTCGCCAAGGTCAACGCTGCTGAGGTCGTGCGCCGCGAGTTTTGTCGCCGCTCCTGGCGCGGCGAGAACGTGGTGATCGGCACGGCCACCGATCCGTACCAGCAGGCTGAATCGCGCTATCGTATCACGCGTGGCATTCTGGAGGCCTTTCGCGACGTTCGCAACCCGGTGAGCATCACCACCAAATCGCCCATGGTGCTGCGTGATCTCGACCTGCTGGCCGACCTAGCCAGACACGCGCCGGTGACCGTCCACTTCACCGTCACCACCCTGGACGAGACGCTGTGGCGGCAGATCGAGCCGACCACCGCCAAGCCGATCAAGCGGCTGGAGGCAATGCGCACCCTGCGCGAACACGGCATCCGCGCCGGCATCTTTCTCAGCCCGATCCTGCCCGGTCTGACCGACGACACCGAGCATCTCGAAGCGGTGGTGGCCGCTGCCGCCGAACACGGCGCCGACTTTGTGTGGGGCAGCTCGCTGCGATTGGGGCCGGGCATCAGCGAGTATTATCTGCCGTTTATCGAGCGGACCTATCCGGCGTTGGCCGAACGGTATGGGCGGCTCTACCGCCGCAACTCGGCTCCCGGCGAGTACACCGCCATGGTGCAGCGACGGGTGGATGAGCTGAAGCGGCACTATCACCTGCTGGATAGACCTGCGCCGGCCAGGGAACGGCCTGTCACGTCACTACCGATGCAGATGTCGCTGTTTGGGAACGAGGCCACGGTGAACAGAGGCCCGCCATCCACGAAAAGCTAGTGCATGCGTACCAATGCCATGGCGACAGATAGAGATTGAACCTGGTATGTTGGGACTCGTTTCTTCATGCCCCGAGTACCGGATGCAGTGGTCCCGTCCGATTACACGTGAGATGGGAGCACCGGGTATGGTGGGGGGCTATGGTTCAACCCACCAGCCGCGCGGATTGGCGCGGAATCCTACCCCTGACCGGAGGGCATGCTGCCGCCGATCTCTGTCAGGGTGCATTGCCGGCACTTCTGCCCTTCTTTGTAACGCAGCGCCATCTGACCTACGCCGCCGCGGCCGGGCTGGTCTTCATCGCGAATATGAGTTCCTCCGTGGTCCAGCCGCTGGTCGGCTACCTGTCCGATCGGGTGGCCATGCCGTGGATCACGGCGCTCGGTCTGCTTCTGGGGGGATGTGGCCTGGCGCTGGCCGGGTTCGTTCCCAGCTATCCGCTGATCCTCACGGTCATCGGCGTTAGTGGGATCGGCGTCGCGCTGTTTCATCCCGAAGCGGCGCGATTGGTGCATCGCATGGCCGCGACCCAGCAGGCGACGGGCATGAGCCTCTTCTCGGTGGGGGGCAATGCGGGCTTCGCGATCGCCCCGCTGCTGACAACTTTTCTGCTCCTGCGCTTCGGCTTGAACGGCACTGGATTGCTGCTGCTGCCACCCGCGCTGGCGGCGCTGGTGCTGCTGAGCCGCACACGCGCCATGGTCGCCGGCGCCGGACATCATGCCGCCGGCCGTGCGGTGGGAGCGGCCGCGGACCGGTGGTCCCCGTTCGCCCGCCTCAGCGGAGCCATTCTCTGCCGGTCGATCATCTTCTACGGGCTGAACACGTTTGTGCCGCTCTACTGGATCGCGCGACTTCATGGCTCCAAAGCCGAAGGCGGGGCGGTGCTGACGGTACTGTTGCTCTCCGGTGTGGCGGGGACCCTGATCGGCGGCCGGTTGGCCGACCGATATGGGCGGCGCGCGCTGGTAATTGGCGCCTCTGCGCTGCAGGCGCCGTTGCTCGTGGCCTTTACCGCTGCCTGCAACCCGCTCCTGGCTACCGCGCTGATCGTGCCGCTCGGCCTGGTACTGTTCGCTCCCTCCAGCGTGATGGTCGTCATGGGGCAGAACTACCTGCCGCGCCACGTCAGCACCGCCGCGGGTGTCACCATTGGGCTCTCGGTCACCATCGGAGGGATCGCGGCGCCGATACTCGGCGTGATCGCCGATCATGCCGGGTTCGAACCGATGCTCTTCTCGCTCGCCGTCCTCCCCGTGATCGCTCTGGCGTTTTCCCTGACGCTCCCCGCTGAGGGCGCGCCTGCCACTTCATGACCGGACAGTTTGCCAGAACTGAAGCGATCGGCGCGGCCAGGAGTGGTCCGCATCCTTCAGCCGGCGACGCACCGGACGCAGGGCGACCAGATGTCCTTCACAGGCTTGGTCCGGTAGGGGCCGGGGCTCCGCCCGGCCCGCACAACGGTGGTGGCCATGGAGGCCGTTACCTACCGGAGACACCCGAGGGCGGGCTGGGCAGGAGCCACAGCCCCTACGGGATAACGTTGCAGAAGGCCGGGACCGTGCCGCCGCACCACCGCGGTCGGTTGATCTATCAGATGACCGTAAAGCCGCAGAACTGTCCGCTCATGAAACCCGCCGCACATCCAAGCCCGAATCTGGTCGAAACGGAGGGCGCACCCACGGGATCGGGCTCATGATGCGCGCACGAGCGACTGGGGCGAGGAGCAGGTGCGGGCCATCGGGAGCGATTTATAAGGAGAGAACGTGCAAACCACACCACGACAAGTCAAGACCTTTACCGCCTATGTCGAGTGGGATCCTGAGGTCATGTTGTACGTCGGGATTGTCCCTGGCATTCAGGGGGCACACACCCAGGCAGCAACGCTCGATGAGCTACGGCAGAATCTCAAAGAGGTGTTGGAGCTTTGCTTCGAGGAGCAGGACATCGAAGTACCCCAATTCGTAGGAATTCAACAGATCGAGATTGAAGTGTGAGAGGTAGTGGTCTGTCAGTCGATCAAGCGCAGCCTGGCCGGTGTCGGGTCCATGGCCACCAGCAGCGGCAGCGTCATATGGGGGAAGGAGACTATCGCCTGACCGGGGGCCAGGCCCGGTAGGCGCCGCCACAGCCCTTCGTCGATGCCGCTGACGGTTTTCTGCAGGGCGGTTACCACCTGCGGGTCCGTGATCTTATGCAGGATATAGGAGTTGACCAGGCCGAACACCTGGCGTGGCAGGTGCTGTGGAAGCTGGGTGACAAACACCAGGCCGAGCCAGCGCTTGCGGCCGCGCTTGGCGATGCGCGCCACCTGCTGGAAGAGAATCGGCATTTTCTCGATGCGTTCCGCGCTGAGAAACTCGTGCGCCTCCTCGATGATGAGCAGCACCCGCGTGGGTGGCGCCATCTCAGCTCCAGCCCTACGCGCCTTTTCAACGGCTTCGTACGCTTGATCTTGCTCCTCCTGCACCCCGCGCAAGAGATCGGCGATGACCAGGTTCGACAGTTCCGACATGCTGGAGTCGGATAGATCGACGACTGAAACCGCGCCGGGCCGGAGCATACCCTTATAGTGCAGAGGAGGCACGGAGCGGGTGTCGAAGACGTTTAAGCGATTCAAGCGCGAAAGCTTGCCGCGTAATGCCTGCCAGGATACCGGGAACTTGGAAATGTCGGCCAACTGCACCCGTTTCTTCAAGGCAAGTTGGGTTTCCTCGGTCTGAAGCCGTGGATCGAAGACGCGTAATTCGGTCTTCTCCAGGTGAGACAGGCAGGCGCTCACCACATCCATCAGCAGCTTTAAAGTGAGTCGGGGGTATCCACGCTCGAATTCATCGATGTCCATCGCCAGTTGCTCGTCCTCAGGATGGCCCTCGCGCGGGAAAATTTTGAGTTCGCGCAGCAGGCTCTTGGCTATGTCGTATGCTTTGAGGAATCGCTCCTGCTGTGCGATGGGCAAATCCAGAATCTCGATCACCGCGTAGGCCGAGAGGCGAGCAAACTGGAGTGAGAACTCTCGCTTCTGAGGGTGGTCGGGATTTGCTGTTTCCCGGCCCACCAGGTGATAGAGCGTCATGCTCTCCGCCGGTACCCCCTGGGCGCGGATGCCCCGGACAGCCAGGGCGGTCTTCATCCTCGGGTCGTTGGTCGGCTCGTGCAGGTGGGTATATTCGCCCTCCACGTCCAGCAGGATCACCGCCATGCCGGCCGCCTGCGCCTGCTGGACCAGCCCGGCGATGGTGGTCGATTTGCCGCCGCCGGTGGTGCCCAGCACGGCGGTATGGCGCGGCAGAACATCCTTGCGGTCCGATGGGACGCGCACTTCCAGGCCGGTGTAATTGGCCGCCAGACCCAGCCGGATGTCCCCCTCGGTGCCCAGCACGCGCGCCGCCTCCTGCTCGTCGAGCACGTGCACCGCGCTGTTCGGCAGCGGCCGCAACAGGGGTGGGCGCATAGTGCCGTCCGCCTGCTCCTCTCCCAGCAGGGCGATCTGGACCCGCCCGTGGTGCGGCGGCAGATAGATGCCGCCACGGGTAGCGACCGTCACCAGCATCTGCGAGTCGCCACGCAGACTGTCCGGCTCGGCAAACGGCCCCTGGGTCACGATGCCCAGGTACGTTCTCCCATCCCGGCTGGAGATGCGTACCAATGCCTGGGAGGGCGCCCGCTGCAGATGCTCTTTGGGGAGCAGCACGGTTAAGGAGCCATCTTCGCTGTTCGGCAGGTTGAACATGGTGGCGCCGATGGACCCGACCATGCGGGGATCGGGCTGTAGCTCCCCACCCGAATTGGCGATGTCCGCATCGAGCCGCTGCAGCAGGTCGGCTCGGTTGTCTCGTGGCTGCCCGTTGTTGCGGGCCAGATCGTGGAAATATTCGCTATCGGCCTGGTTGTCGTTCATCGGTCTGCTCCTCTCATTTGTAACGAGTCCGCCGTTCACTGACATAGCGGAACGGTGTGCCGGCGTCGGCATAGGCCGAGGACACCGGTCCATCCAGGGTGTCTCGCCCGAAGGCGCCGCGGCAGACGGTGTCCGCCAGGTCGATCAGCAGCGGAAAGCCGCGGTGCTCCTGCAGCACGCTATCGGCGATGGCGATGTGTGCCGCCAGGTCGGCATGATCGGCGTGGGCATAGAACACATGTGGCGGCGCCAGACGGGTCGCGCGATACACCCCAACCACCACCTGTGGCGCCACCTCATCCCGGAAGCGCAGGATCCACTCATGCGGCGAGAGCCTGATTCCGTCCCACCTGGTATCGGAGGTGTACGGCTGGCTGCGGAAGTGAGCGTGCTCGACGGTCGGCGCGATCACGTCGCGCAGGGAACGGACAATGGCAAACTCCATGGGCCGTAAGGCGTCGCCGATGGTCAGGAGCAAGCGGTCGGACGGCTCGCTGGCCACGAAGACGAACTTCTGATGCCCTTCGACCAGCTCGCGGATTACTTTGATCGACTCGATCATCAGATCCAGGCTGCCGGAGCCGGTAAGCAGCTCAAAGGGCGCCGGCGTGCCATGTCCCATCCGCCAGGTGGCCTGGGATCGGCGGAGCAGAATGGCGCGTTCGGCGTAGGCCATGATGCCCCGGCGGGCCAGGCGGGCCAGCGTATCGCGGCCGCCCGCCTGATTCAAGCCACCTCGCTGCTCGCGCCGCTCCAGCAGTTGCATCATCTCCTCGATCGGATCGCCACTGGAGACGCGTAGATCCCGTCGATAGAGCCGCTGTCCCCAGGTTCCCTGATTGCCCTGATACGACACCAGGCTCACGCCAATCTGGAAGATGGTCAGCGGCACCGAATCGTGGCTCTGTAGGGTGGCATCGCAGGCTTCAATGCCGCCGTTAAAGAGAATGCCACGGTGAATTCGCTCCACCACCCCCTGCTCCGCGGCATAGACACCGGCGTGCGGCGGAGCGCCGCCATATTCGCCCAACTGGGGGAAAAGGTGTTCGCGGATGACCGTGCGATGCTGCTGCTCCTGTTCCACGGCGGCCTGCACTTCGGCTTCGATGCGCGTATAGACGGCGCCCAAATCCTCGCCGGTCTGCCAGGTGTCGACGTCGAGGGCTCGATGGATATCTTCGCCGAAGCCCTCGGTGAACTCATCCGGTGAAACGCCGGCAGACGGCGTTTCACCGGTGGGCGCCACCAGCGTATCGATCACGTCCTCTGCTCCTTGCTCCCATTTCCCGGCGACCTCGGCAAAGTTCGACATCTTATCGCACGACCCTCAGCCGCTGCACCAGCGAATCGGAAGGTAGACGATTCGGGAACAGTTGGCGTGCGTAGCGTGCGGCAGGCACGGGCGGTACTCCGTAGCGACCGATCAAGAGCTCTTGAGCTGCCTGGCGCTGCTGGTCCTCATTCCCCGGAACACGCTCGAACACCTGCCGGCGGATTTGCTCCTCCGGCGCCAGCAGTTCATAGGCCAGCGCATCGGCATCGCGCTCGGCTCGGGCAATGGCTTCGTCCAGCGGCGCGCCCGACGTGTCGCGCTCCATCAGATGAACGTGCAGACCAACGGGCACACCGGCCAGCAGGGCATGCATCCGCTCCTGCGTGGTGGGTGGCCGCTCCCCATCCAACACCTGCAGTACCTGCCCGCCCAGGCGCTCGACAGCCAGCCGGCGCGGCTGCCAGTAGTCGTGCAGGAAGTGAGCCAGCTCGTGCGCCACGGAAAAGCGCTGCTCGTTGGGCGGGTCGGCGCTGTCCACAAAGATCAGGCCATGGCCCCCTTGGGCCAGGAGACAGGCGCGCAGCGATCGGTCTGCTACCCGCAGGCAGCAGATCACCTGCTGGCTCCGCAGCCAGTGGTCCACGCCCGACACCCGAAGCGTGGGCTGGGACACGACCGAGAGCGGTAACGCCCGAGCGATCGGCCCCTCTAGGCTGCGTTGGAACGATTCCGCGCCGGCCATATCCCAGAACAGCCGGGACAACTCGAACACCCAGAGCGGCGCGCTCACGGCTCATCCCCGCTGCCGTTGCCGGCTGTCTTGCCATTCCCGCGGTCGCGCGCCGCCTGCAACATCGTGGTCGTTCCTGCCCCGCCGCGCAACGAGGTCAGCGCGTCGGCCCGCCGCACCATGGTTACCAGTGCCTCAACATCTAGCGTGAACCTCTCGGCTATCCGCACCAGATCGTTCCAGATGGCATCCCCATAGGGACGGCGGCAGAGGGCAACCTGACTCAACTGTTCTTCTGAGCAGTCCAGGATGCCGGCCAGTTGCCGCCATGGTATCCCTTCACTTCGCGCATACTCCGCCATGGCAGACGCTAGATAGAACGGGTCGTCCATGGCCCGCTGTGCCATGCGCTGGATGGGATCAGGCATGGGTCCGACCTCGCTCCAGGCGCTTCTTCAAGCGGTCCTTGACCCGTTTTACCTCGTGTCGCTGCTGAGCCAGTGGAAGTGCGGTGATTCCCAGGGCCTCGGCAAAGGGCGGCGTCCGCCGCTCTCCCTCGGCCATCAGCTGCAGCACCGTGATTTCTCCAGGTGTCAATCCCTGGAGCGCCCCGGCCGGAATCGCGAGCCGCTGCCGCACCACCTCGCTCACGGATTCACGCGCCTCGACCAGGACCGCCGGATCGTAGGTATCATCACCTACCTCTTTCCCAACCACACCGGAAAGTTCGACAGCCTGCAGGTTGGCCTGCCGGCCCCTATGCCGTCGCTCGCGCGCCAGCAGGTTGCGCAGATCGCCCTGCGCCGAAAGCCGAAGATAGGCGACCAGTGTTGCCCGAGCGGGATCGTACGACTGCGGCCGCTTGCTCAGGCCCATTAGGGCATCTTCAGCCGCCGTCTGGCAGAACTCGTCGTCGATGGCTGGGTTGCGGTCTTGGAGATAGCGCACTAGATACCCTAAGTACGCCACGGCCAGATCCGAGGGAGCGACCGGATCAGCCGCGAGCAGCCGATGGTGCAGCTCGTGTTCGTCCCCGGTTGAGGGGAGGGAGGTGGGATCGGACGTCACGGATCAACCGGTTTAGGATGGCCACATAGTGACATTTACTATAAAGCGTTTGAACAGATTTGACAATCCTCCAAAAGCACTATACTGCTCGACCGGCGTCGGACCGAGCCACCGGCCCTTCCGCCACCCGTACATCCATGACCTGGAGCGCCTCCCGTAACCGATCGGCGTAGGGCCGGCGTTCCTCCGGGGTGGTGAGCGTGGCCGACGAGCGGTAGAGATCATCGCCCGTGTAGCGGGGGAACACGTGGAGGTGGTAGTGCCACACATCCTGGTTACCGGCCGGCTCGTTGTGCTGCCTCATCGATGTGCCGTCGCAGCCATAGGCGCGCTTCATGGCCAGCGCAACCTGCCTGGAGAGCACCGCGACCTTACCCAGCAGGTCGTCCGGCATGTCGTACAGGTTCTCATAATGACGGTTGGGAATGATCAGGACGTGGCCCGGGTTTCGCTGCCAGAAGTGGGGACTCAGGAAGGCGGTGAGATTGGCATCGTGGTAGATCACATCAGAGCGCTTGGTCCATGGCCCCTCACCCTCCTCACCATGAGCAACCCGGCAGAATGGACAGTCCCAACCCTCGGCTGCATGCGACCTCATTTATCCCTCCCCGTTGCGCTCCTCACAGGCGATCCCATCCAACCGGAAGCTGCGGCACGGGCCAGATGAGATCGGGTCGCCAATCGTGCCACGGCTCATTGAACGGCGCCTCGTTCGCCTCGATCTGCCCGATCACGCGGCGCGCTTCCTCCCGGATATGCTTTGCCTCCTTCGCGTCGATGATCCCGACCGAGACGAGAGCCTCAAACTCATCCTCGTCTTTCCATTTCCATCGTCTGTCTGGCTCGACGATGATATCGAGCATCAGATCCATGGTCTGCACGGTCCGCGCTGTTCGTGCGATGGGACGCTGGAAGTTGATGTACCAACCCCAGTTCTCACCGGACTCTCGCCAGGAGACCCAGACGGTATGCCACTGCTCAGGGCGGACCAAGACCAGCGTCGACACATCCCACATAAAGTCAGCGAGGACCCAATCACCGAGCGTCAGCGATACAGCAAATCGCTCCGCGCGGGTCAATGCCGGTTCCCGGGTGGGCGGGGTAGTCGCCGTCTTCCATCGCGTACCGTGAGGGCACCAGAGCGCTAGGGACGTTCCTCGATCCTCGACGACCGTCATCGGGCGTGCCGACCATAGTTTTCCTCGCCAGACCTCTTGCTGAACAATCACCGCTCCAGCCTGCCATCGAGCGCGCTCAGTCATGCCGTTCATCACGGCCTCGGTTCGATTGACGCGGTTCAAGGTAGGCCGCAAGGGCGCGGCGACTACCTGTACGGTTCGGTGAGATGACGGGTAACGCATGCTCAGGAAACACTGCAACAGGGCCTTCTGGGCTGCCCCGAAGCGTTCCCCCAATCATTCGCGCCTGGAAGAAGAACTGGAGCATTGGACCAAAAGGAAGCTCGCGATTCAACCAGTGACCTAACTCGCGGACCACCTCGACCTCGAGACCGGTTTCCTCCCGCACCTCCCGGATGGCAGTCTCCTCGGGACTCTCGCCAAATTCGGAGATACCGGCCGGCAATGCGGCGGGAGTATCCGTTGGTTCCTCGGGAGGGAAGAGAAAGACCAGCCCTTCCGGCGTGGTGACCACCACGGCGACGCCATAAAGGTTCGGCGGATAGTAGATCCAGCCGCAGCTTGGACAGCGGGCTCGAAAGAGCCCGTCGGCATCCCGCCAATCGGCCAGGGAGTGAGCACACATCGGGCAGTAGCGGTAGCGCAGATGACTGGGCGTGAATGACGCGTAGGAGAGGTCCATATCCATAGGAGGCGTCAGCGTAAACGGATCAGCGCGGCATCGGTCGGGGTGAAACCGCACGCTCGGTAGAACTCGAGGAGGCGCGGCTCGTAGTCCACGTGGACCCATTCCACGCCACCACGCTCACGCGCCACCGCGATGGCCCGCTCGACCAGGGAGCGACCAATGCCGCGCCGGCGGAAGTCGGGGCGGACGGTCGGTTCGAGCAGAAAGGTATGGACGCCGCCATCCCAGGCCAGCCTTACACAGCCGATCAACTGGTCGCCGTGGTAGGCGGCGACAAAAGCCAGCGACCACTCCAATTCAGGGCGGAAGTCGTATGGCGGATGATGATTGGGCCACGAGACAGCGTAGAGCTGATCCAGTTCGGCGTTGGTGACGGGTGGGTTCACGCGGTACTCAATATCCATCTCCGCACCCGACCATGATGCCACGCGCATTTTAGCCGATGCCGACTGCAAACACGGGCCGCGCTGTTCCGCGGAAGCACGCGGGGACACTGTGGTCGCTGATCCGCTAGGTCTTGTCCTCCGCGCGGCGCTGGGAGTCCAGCCCGGCGTAGGGCACTGAAGGCGATGGGGGAGATGCACTGATGGTGCGGTGCTGTTCGACCGGCAGGATGAACCGCGCCTGCGCTTCCAACTCCTCAATGGCACTCAGGGGAATTAGCCGCTCGCGGCGGTCGAGGGGATTGGTCATGGCGGGCAAGGTGCCCTCTTTCACCAGCGCTCGCACCTTTACTCGGCTGACGCCAAGTCGCTCGGCGGCCTCGGTGATGCTCAGCGCCGCACCTGTCTCGCCTGGTGATTGGTCACTCATCTTTCGACTATAGCGCGAGTCGGACAGCGTTCGGAACAATAAGGTAATATATGGTAATATATGGAACAATACGGAACGTCGAGGACACGACCGTGGACCGATCTTCTCCCGTTGACCGAGGCTCCTCGCTCTGGCGAAACCGTGATTACGTGCTTCTCTGGAGTGGGCAGATGGTCTCCGTCCTCGGCAGCAGCATCTCTGGCCTGGCTTTTCCGCTGCTGGTCCTGAGCCTGACCCACTCACCTGCTCAGGCGGGACTCGTCAGCGCGCTCGGCGTCCTTCCGTACACCATCCTGGGGCTGCCGGCGGGCGCGCTGGTCGATCGATGGAACCGCAAGCGCGTGATGATCGTCTGCGATGGAGCGCGGATGGCGGCAGCGGCGAGCATAGGTATCGGCGTGATAGTTGGTCACCTCACCCTTCTCTCCATCTACCTGGCCACGCTGGTTTCCGGCACAGCATTCGTCTTCTTCAGCATCGCCGAAACATCCAGCCTCCGCCACGTGGTTCCGGTTGAGCAGCTTCCCGACGCGGTGTCGCGTAATCAGGCGGGGAGCACCGCATGTGGCCTGGTCGGGTCATTGATCGGTGGAGCGATCTATCAGGTACGGCAGTCTTCCCCCTTTCTCCTCGATGCACTGTCGTATGGCGTCTCGGTCGTGGGCCTGCTGCTCATCAGCACCGGCTTCCAAGACGAGCGGCCGGTACCGACCCGGCAACTTCGGCGCGAGGTGTTCGATGGTATCCGGTGGCTGATGGGTCAAGGGTTGCTGCGCATCATGTGGGCGCTTAATGCGGCCATGGCGTTCGTCGGCGGCGGTTTCGTGCTGCTGCTCATCCTTCTCGCCAGGCAGCAGCACGCATCCCCGACAGCCATTGGCGTCATGTTCTCCGTCCTCAGTGCCGGGGGTGTCCTGGGATCTCTGCTGGCTCCCTCCATCCAGCGGCGCTATACCTTTGGACAGATCATCATCGGGACGGGATGGAGCATCGTTGCTCTCATGCTTCTATTGAGCGTTGCGCCGAACACCTTGATGCTGGGGGTGATCGCGGGGGCCAACTTCATCGTGATGCCTGCCTGCGGCGCCGCGCTCCAGGCCTATCAGATCGCGCTCGTCCCGGATGAGCTGCAGGGGCGGGTAAACAGCGCCTTCATGATTGTCGCCATCTCTGCCAGTCCCCTCGGTCGCCTGCTGACCGGCACACTGTTCCAGGCGGCAGGAGGCGCGTGGACGGCAGTTGCCCTCGCGCTCTGTCTCGCAGTCGTCGCCCTGGTTGAAACCGTGAGTTCGTCAGTCCGTGATGCACCCTCACTGCGTGGTACGATTGTGCCCTTCGAGCATGAAGCCGGAGTAGGGGCAGCAGTTGAGGAGTTCGGAGCGTAGCTCGTTCGGGAAATCAACCACCCATGTCTCGTCTCGCGTAGCGCTCGTCACTCCCGCTCGGCCAGATCGTCTGCCAGGGTCCCTTCAAGCAGCGTGCGCTCCGCCAGCTCGTCCGCACGAGCCGCGGGATCGTTCCAGAGTCGATCATACGCCGCGTCAAGAGACGCAAAGAAATGGTCTCGTCGATACACATCGAGCGCTTGATCGATGACAGTCTGGATCGATAGTCCGGACTCTTCCGCGAGTTGCCGCAAGGTGCTCCTGGTCTCCTGGCTGATGCGAATCGTCGTTGTGGCCATAGTGTGCTCCCCGGACCGTTAAGTTGATGAAATAGTCTACGTGGTGATGCGTGACTTCGCCAGATCAGGCGCATACTGTGTGGACGGATACACTCGTGCAGGCACTCCATCTTGAACCCGTCGCGAGGTGGAACGACCAACCTGATCACCGTGCAAGGAAATCCATGCTCGACACACGACTCTCCCGCACCGTTACCATCACCCCCGACCACCTCGGCCAGTTCCGGGCGGCGCTAGCCTCCCTGGCCGGGCAGGACCGGCTGCTGCTGAACCCGGCGGCGATTGATGCCTTCATCGCGCGCTCGGGCGATACCTATCTCTGGCACAGCGATCCCGGCGCAACCTGGCGGGAATCGCCGTTGCTGCGGGCGCGCATGGAGGAAGCCGGTATCCGCCCGGAGGCGCGGCTGGCGCATGGGGCGCTGGGGCTGATCCACGCTCTGCGGGTCGCGTCTCTGCAGCGGCCGGAGCGTCCGATTCTGGGTGTGACGGGCGTCCGCTACCTGGCGCCCGTGTTTGACGGCGCCACCATTACCGCCTCAATCGAGTCCGACGGCGCCTTTTCTGTCAGCACCGACCAGCTGGAGCCTGATACCGCCATTACCGGCCGCATCCTGTACGGCGAGGTAGGCGCCGAGTGGGATGCGGCTCAGTTTAGTAGCAGGGCCGAGCAGCAATTGTTCAGCCTGGAAGAGGCCATTGGCGTCATCTCGGCGCTGGTCGGGCTCTCGGTGCAGGCGGCCGGCGGGCGGGTGCTCTACATGGGCCAGGATCTCCAACTCCAGGGACTGTTCTTGCCTGGCGACGAAGTGGCGGCGCAGGCGGAGATCGTCGGTCGCCAGCCAGGCAAGCGCATGGGAGAACGAACGACGGCGGCGGTTCGGGTGAGCCACGGCGATGGCCAGCCGATTGCCGCCGGCGAGTCGATCTTCCTCTATCTGGAGCTAGCTGGCCTGGCGTGAAGGCCAGCGGCGTGGCCGGCGCCCCTCAGCGTTGGGCGTGCTTGGCTGGCCCTGAGATGGTCTGGCCGGCCCAGGCGAGCCGGGCGGCGCCTCGCGCCTGGGCTGGTTGCTCCCATTGCTGGCCCGTGATCGGCCACTGGGCGTGCCTTTGCGCTGCCCCTGTGGCGCGTTGGTTTCAGGGGACCGCTGGCCGGCCAGGTAGCGTTCGATCTGGCGCAGCTCCTTGTCGTCCTCCGGCCCAATCAAGGTGATCGCCGTGCCGGTCTCGCCGGCACGACCGGTGCGACCGATGCGATGGACGTATGTTTCCGGGGTGTCCGGCAGGTCGAAGTTGAAGACGTGTGTTAGCCCGGTGATATCAAGGCCCCGCGCCGCGATGTCCGTGGCTACCAGGACCTGCAGCTTGCAGGCTTTGAGGTCGGCCAGCACCCGCTCGCGCTGGTTCTGGGAACGCCGGCCGTGCAGCACGGCGGCCTTGTAGCCGGCCCGTTCCAGGTCGCGTGTCAGCCGGTCGGCTTTGTACGTGGTGCGGCGGAAGACCAGGGCCAGGAAGGTGCTGGGCTGGTCGAGGTAGGCACGGAGCGCCGAGAGCTTATCGCCATCCGGCACGCGCTCGAAACGCTGCTCGATCTCATCCACCGTGGCCCGCTCCGGATCGACCGCGATGGTGACCGGGTCGCGCATCTGGCGATGGGCCAGCCCCATGATCTCCTGGGGAATGGTGGCGGAAAACAGCGCAGTCTGGCGTTCAGCCGGCGTCCGGCGCAAGATGCGCTCGATAGCGGGCAGGAAGCCCACATCCAGCATGCGATCGGCCTCATCGAGGATGGCCAGCCGCACGCCGTTCAGGCGCAGCGAGCCGCGCTGCAGCAGGTCTTCAACGCGGCCGGGCGTGCCAACCACCACCTGGGCGCCGCGCTGCAAGGCTTCGACCTGCCGGCCCAGTCCAACGCCGCCATAGACCGCGATCACGCGGAGGCCGGCATGGGCGCTCAGCCGGGTCAACTCGTCGGCCACCTGCAAACACAGTTCACGGGTGGGGACCAGCACAATGGCCTGCACCATACGGCGATTGGGGTCGATGCCCTCGATCAGGGGAATGCCGAAGCCGGCGGTCTTGCCGGTCCCGGTCTGGGCCTGGCCCAGCACGTCGCGCCCCTGGCGCATAGGGGGAATAACCTGCTCCTGGATTGGCGTTGGCGTCTCATAGCGCATCGCGGCAAGGGCGCGAGCCATAGGCTGTGCGACAGGCAACGTGCCAAACAGGGAGGAAAGATCAGATACAGTCAACAAAAACTCCTGGACATAAAAAATCCCGCCGCTACCGGCGGGGGGTAACACGTCAATATTGATTTGACAATAAATTATAGCAAATGGAGCGGCGTGTGGAGGAGCACTGTCCACGCTGCACCATTCCCCCCCTCCCCCTCCAGGGGGGGAGGGGCTGGGGGAGGGGGGGACTGGTGCAGC
>JAABUJ010000788.1_pt1 | contig 56201 bp, 60 predicted proteins | sample 5559131 | NCBI WGS metagenome assembly JAABUJ01 (sample SAMN10711875, study PRJNA513366) | rock metagenome | isolation source: Antarctica rocks | place: Antarctica: Victoria Land, Mt New Zealand nord | collected 2016-01-07
ATTCAATCCTGTTACAGGAGGTCATTCAATCCTGTTACAGGAGGTCATTCAATCCTGTTACAGGAGGTCATTCAATCCTGTTACAGGAGGTCATTCAATGCGCCGTTCGCTTTTGCTGTCCGCCGCCATCCTCGGCCTGACTGGCGGTGCTGCTCTCGCTCAGGGAACGTCCGACACCAACGCGCCAGATGCCACTTCGAATGCGCCAGCAATGGATGGCATGCCGATGAAGCCGCATACGCCGATGCGCCATGGTTCGATGCACAGCAGGATGGACTCCGACTCCGGCATGATCCGCCCGGGCCACGAGCCCGGCGTGGGCGAATCGTATCCGGCCTCGACCCGGGCCAGCAACATCGAGAGCGGCGACACGCACTCGCGCATTGCCCCGCGCCTGCCGACCCCGGCTGGCGGCAGGAATGCGACGGCGCAGACCTATTTGATGGATGCGCAACGGGCGCTGAACGCACGCCAGAGCGGCCGTGCCCAGGAGGCTTTGGAGCGTGCCGAAACTTACTCGTTGACACGCGCGGTGCCAGCCGGCGCGGCCAGTACGCCTGATGGCAGCGCGATGGTCGAGCACATCGCGGCAGCGCGAAAGGCACTGGGCGCTGGCGACATGGCGACGGCGAAGGCGGCGATTGGGGCGGCGCTGCAGATGCCTGCCCAGTAGGCCCCGCCCCTGCTGGAGTAAGCTCCAGTTTGAGACGGAATGCCCGCGGTGCCCGCAAGCGCACGGCGGGCATTCGCCTTTTCGGCTCGCATTCGCAGTCGTTGCCCCTTATGTGTGCGGCGCAACATCAAAATTAGCGGCGCCGTCACGGTGCCCGGACGGACGCACATGGACATCCGCAACATTGCCATCATCGCCCACGTCGACCACGGCAAGACCACGCTGGTCGACCAGTTGCTACGGCAGTCCGGCGCGTTTCGTGAACACCAGGCGCTTGTCGAGCGAGCGCTGGACCGCAACGATTTGGAGAAGGAGCGTGGCATCACGATCCTGGCCAAGGTCGCCAGCGTCGAGTGGAAGGGCACGCGGATCAACATAGTCGATACGCCGGGCCACGCCGATTTCGGCGGTGAGGTCGAGCGTATCCTGAACATGGTGGATGGCGCCATCGTGCTGGTCGACGCCGCCGAAGGCGTGCTGCCGCAGACCAAGTTCGTGGTCGGGAAGGCGCTGGCCCAGGGCCTGAAGCCGATCGTGGTGGTGAACAAGGTCGATCGCCAGGACGCGCGGGCGGACGAGGTGCACACCGAGGTGTTCGACCTGTTTGCCGCCCTGGGCGCCACCGACGAGCAGCTGGATTTCCCGATGCTGTACGCGTCGGGCCGGCAGGGCTGGGCGGACCAGGAGCTGAACGGGGCGCGGAAAGATCTCTCGCCCATGTTCGACCTGGTGCTGCGCCATGTAAAAGCGCCCGACCTGGACCGCAACGCGCCGTTCGCGATGGTGTCGTCCATTCTCGACTATGACAACTTCTTGGGTCGCGTGCTGACCGGGCGGGTGCTGCAGGGTGTCGCACGGCTGAATATGCCGGTGAAGGTGCTGCGCCGGGATGGCTCGGTGGTCGAGACGGCGCGATTAACCAAGCTGCTGTCGTTCCGTGGGCTGGAGCGCGTTCCGGTGGAGGAAGCGCTGGCCGGCGACATCATTGCCGTAGCGGGCCTGACGGACGCGACGATTCCGGACACGGTGGGCGCGCCGGAACTGTCGGCGCCGCTGTTCGCAGCGCCGGTGGATCCGCCGACCTTGGCGATGACGTTCCGGGTGAATGACGGACCGCTGGGCGGTCGCGAAGGCAAGAAGGTCACGTCTCGGCAAATCCGCGACCGGTTGCTGCGCGAGAGCGAAGGCAACGTTGCGATCGACATCACCGAAAGCCAGGAGAGCGAGGCGTTCGAGGTGGCGGGCCGGGGCGAGTTGCAGCTCGGCGTGCTGATCGAAACGATGCGGCGCGAAGGCTTCGAGTTGACCATCGGGCGTCCGCGCGTGTTGACCCGGCTGAACCCCGACACCGGCGCCCGCGAGGAGCCGATGGAAGAGGTGCTGGTCGACGTGGACGAGCCGTTCTCCGGCGTGGTGGTCGAGAAGCTCAGCCGGCGCAAAGGCCAGCTGCAGGACATGCGCCCGTCCGGCGGCGGCAAGGTGCGGTTGACGTTCAACATCCCAAGCCGTGGGCTGATCGGCTACCACGGCGAGTTCATGACCGACACGCGCGGGACCGGCATCATGAACCGGCTGTTCGCGGGCTACGGCGACTGGACGGGGCCGATGGAGGGCCGGCGAAACGGCTCGCTGATCTCCAGCGAGGGCGGCGAGGCCATTCATTACGCGCTGTTCTACCTGCAGGAGCGCGGGACGCTGTTCGTCAATCCGGGCGATAAGGTGTACGTCGGGCTGATCCTGGGAGAGCATAGCCGCGGATCGGATCTGGACGTGAACCCGATCAAGGAGAAGAAGCTGACCAACGTCCGGGCATCCGGCAAGGACGACGCGATGCTGCTGATCCCGCCGCGGCGCATGAGTCTCGAGCAGGCGATCAGCTACATCGAGGATGACGAGTTGGTCGAGGTGACGCCGAGCGCGATCCGGCTCCGCAAGCGGTACCTGGACCCGAACGAGCGCAAGCGGGCGGAACGCAAGGCGGACTCGGCGGCGGCTTGAGGGATAAGGGGCGGAGTGCGTGAACTCTTGCGTGCCCGCGCCGTTGCGGAGGTGAGACGGTGCTTGCCGTCTGCCGCATGTTCGCAATCCCGCTTCCGGAGTTCGTCATGACCAAGATGCTTCCAGTTGCTGCCGGCTTGCTCGCGACGATGGCGCTTACGCCCGCCTTCGCACAATCGACCTCGCAGGAAGGCCACGAGATAGGTCCCAGAAAAGGGGTGGAAGCGCCGGGTTCTGCCATGACCAGCGGCAACATGGGCGTGCCGACCACGAGGACGCCTGCGGTGACGACGCCGGCTCCGGGTGGGACGGGTGAGATGGCGGGCGAGGTCGGCAGCCATGACGCCGCTGCTGGCAGCGCAGCGGCGGGCACTCCCAAGGGCCAGGTCGGCAAGTAGTCCCCTGAACAGGCCCACGCTCGCCGCTGATTGGCGTGCTGGGTGAGTGCGTTCGCAGCAGTGCAAAGCTGAGGGTGGCGGTTCCCGCCCTGTCGTACCGCCGCGCCTTGATCGCGATGGCGGCGTTCGGCTTCGTCGCTGGGCTGCCGCTGCCGCTGACGGGCTTCACGCTTCGGCAGTGGATGAGCGAGAGCACGGTGCCGCTGGGGGCGATCGGGCTGACGGCCAACATCGGGCTTTCCTACAGCCTCAAGTTTCTCTGGGCGCCGGGGCTGGATCGGCTTCGCCCGGGAATGTTCACCGGCATGGGACGGCGCCGGGGTTGGTTGATGGCGGTTCAGCCTTTGCTTGCCCTTGCCTGTGCCGCCCTTGCGCTGTGTGACCCGGCGGGATCGCCAGCAATGCTTGTCGCCGTGGCGGCGACTGTGGCGTTCTTGTCCGCGACCCAAGATATCGGGATCGATGCCTGGCGGATCGAGACGTTTCCCGAGCGGCTGCAAGGGACGGCGCTTGCTGGCTATGTTTGGGGATATCGGGCGGCCCTGCTGGTCGCCGGCGCCAGCGCGATCGGGCTGGCGGGACGACTGGGCTGGCGCGACGCGTTGCTCTGCGTCGCGGCGTTGGTGGCGCTCGGCCCACTGGTGACGCTATTCGCGCCAGAGCCAACTCCGCCCCCATCAACGGTCGTTTCGGCGCGCGGGATTGGGGTAGCGCTGCGCCGGGCGGTGTGGGAGCCGTTGCAGGAATTCCTGTCGCGGCCGGGTGCCGGGATCGTGCTAGCTTTCGTGATGCTGTTCAAGCTGGGCGAGGCGCTGGCGGGGTCGATGGCCCCGCCGTTCTATCGGGCAATGGGGTTCGACCGTGCTGCGGTCGCACTGGCGATTGGCCTGCCCGGATTGGCGGCAAGCCTGTTGGGGGCGGCGTTCGGTGGCTGGCTGGTCGCCCGGATGGGCGCGCGGAGGGCGCTGGTGCTGACGGGCTTTGTGCAGATGGCGTCGATGGGATTGTACTTTGCCCTGGCGTACTCCGGCGGAAACCCAGTCATCCTGGTCGCGAAGGTCGTCTTAGAAAATTTCGCCGAAGCCATGGCAGATGCGGCGTTCCTCAGCTTCCTGTCCGGACTTTGCGCGCCCGGATACACTGCGACGCAATACGCGCTGCTATCGTCCTTGGCGGCGGTCGCGCTGCGGACCGTGGGCGGGTTATCCGGCTTCCTGGCGCAGGCCCTGGGATGGGTGCCGTTCTATGGCCTGACGATTTTCGCCGCCGTGCCTGCCATGCTGCTGATGCTGGTGATCCTGCGCCGCTCCCGGATGTCAGGCGCTCGCTGATTCCCGGGATTGCGAGTTGACAGGAAGCCATATCGTGAAGGTGCTGCCGACCCCAAGCGTGCTCTCGATCAGGAATTGCCCGCGGTGGCGGTTGACGATGTGCTTGACGATGGCAAGGCCCAGGCCGGTGCCGCCGACCGCGCGCGACCGGCCCTGGTCGATGCGGTAGAATCGCTCCGTCAAACGCGGCAGGTGTTCGCGTGCAATTCCCTGCCCGTCATCGTTCACGGCGATAACGACACCGGGCGCCGCTGGCCAGCGTGGATTGGCGGCGACCGATGCGGTCAGGCAGATGGCGCCGCCCTCGCGTCCGTATTTCAGCGCGTTCTCGAGCAGGTTCTGCAGCACCTGGGATAGTTGATCGGCGTCGCCCACGATGGGCGGCAAGTCGGCCACCGACACCACGAGGGTGTTGCCGCGGGACTGCACACGAGGTTCGAACCCGGCGATGGCAACGCGCACGAGGTCAGCCAAGTCGATGCGGGCCGCAGGCTGTTGGTGCTCGACCAGCTCAACCCGCGACAAGCTCAGCAGGTCGTCGATTAGCCGGTTCATGCGCGCTGCCTGCTCCGCCATGATCTTGAGGAAGCGAGCCTGCGCGGGCGGATCATCGGCAGCGGGGCCGCGCAGGGTGTCTATGAAACCGATCAGGCTGGCCAGGGGAGTCCGCAACTCGTGGCTGGCATTGGCGATAAAATCGGCCCGCATCCGTTCGACCGCATGCTCCCGTGTCCGATCGGAAAGAACCGCGATGACACGGCTGGCCGGCTCGTCATCTGGGTCCGCCATGGCCAGGACGGTCGCATTCACCTCCCGCGCCACTGGAACCGGCAGCGATAGATCGGCGGTTTGCGTCACGTGTTGCGACAGGGCCCGATCGATCGCCGTCCGCAAGCCGGGGTGGCGTAGGACGGCAGGTATCTCGTCACCGAACGCGGCGCGCGCGGCGGCATTGGTGCGTTCCACAGTGCGGTCTGACCGCACAACGATCAGCGGGTCCGGCAGGCGTTCGACGATGGCTTCTTCGGCTTGTCGAAGTCGCTCGGCCAAGGTCGCCCGGGCGGTCAGGATCCGGACCAAGCGGTCGATGTCCCGCTTCAAAGCGGCCGTGCTGGGGAGGCGCAATGCTCCCGCGTGCGGCCCCGTGGGTTCGTTCATGACGCCGGCATAGCGTATCTGGTCGTGCAGCACGGCGAGGTCGCGGGCCTGGACGGCGGCGATGATGGCGGAGCCCGTGACAATCACGACGATGCCAGCGACGCCGGCAAGGGCCGATACTGCACCGCTTGCGAGGAGAGCTGCCAACACCCCGATCGGGGTTGCCGCGACGACCGAGGTGCCGCGCAGGACGTGGCCGACCCGCACCCCGGCGCTCAGCTGCTCGACGGCTGCAGCGCGCTGGCGGCAGGAACGACGATATGCGGGCCTGCAGTGCCGATTTCGAAGATCGCCAGGCTCCGGCGCACGCGCCCGTCTGGCATCAGGGCGAACACGCCGTCCACGCCCGCAAAGCCTTCGGGACGGGTGAGCGATCCGCCTTGCACCATGAGCACTCGCGCGATGCTGGCGGCGTCGAACGCGAGATCGGCCAAGGCGGGCGGATTATGCCCGTATTTCGCGCTGAACGTTTGTTCGAATGGACCGCGAAGGGCGGGATCGGGTGCGGCATACCAGGCCCCGGCCAGTGCGCCGAGATTAGAGGCATCACGCGCCCAGATGGTAGGACCGAGCACCCGCACATCGGGAGGCGCGATATCGTAGCCGGGGAGCAGCGGGCCCAGGCCGGGATCGGTGATCAGCAGGGCGTCGAACGGCGCTGGCGCAACTGGCTCACGGGCGATGTCGGCGGCCTCGCGCCTTCCATCGGCGTCGCCGCCAGCCCGTGCCTCCTTGATCCTCGCATCGAGCCCGCCGCGGCGGTTGGCGTAGTCGGACAGGTCGCGCAAGGCGGCGTTGGCATTGGCAAATCCCCCGGCGTAGCGGCGGATCGCGGGTGGCGCATTGCCGGCGTCGGTGGCGGCGCGGGTGAGTGCGTCGGCCAAGGCGGTGCCGAAGGGGTTGTCCGGCAGGGCCGCGGCAAAATGCGACTTGCCCTGCGCCTGGGTCGCCTCAACCAGATGGCGAACTTGCTGGTCGGCGGTAATGCCCATGGTCCATACGCCGGGCCGGGCCTGGGTGAGGTCGGAGGTGAAAGCGAGCATGGGCGTGCCGTTGGCAACCGCCGCGGCAGCTGCGGTTTCAGCGCTGGTGAGCGGACCGATGATGATCTCGTCGCGTGCGGCGACAGCGGCCCTTGCGGCGTTGGCGGCGCTCTCCGGCGTGCTGCCGGTGTCGCGTGGATCGAGCGCCGGGCCATTGTCGCCCAGCGCGAGTTGGGCCGCCTTCAACAGATCCTGGCCAAGACCGGCATTCTGGCCCGTCAGTGGCAGCAGGATCGCCACCCGGCCGATGGCACCGCCCTGGCCGCTTGGAAAAGATTGAAACCCCGGCGAGAGCGGCGGGCGGCCGACGGTGCCAGGTCCGGCGCAGGCGGCCAAGCTGCCCAGGGTGGCGAGGAGTGCGAATATCCGGCGGCGCATATAGTATCCTCCGATGACCGACGTTCCAGGCAACGACGCACCTGTTCCCGGCCTTGTGCTGGTTTCCACGCCCATCGGCAACCTTGGGGATGTGACATCCCGCGCGTTGGCGACGTTGCGGGACGCGGACCTGGTGCTGTGCGAGGACACGCGGGTGACGGCGCGGCTGCTGTCTGCCAACGCGATCGGCGTCCGCACGCAGCCGCTGCACGATTACAACGAGGAGCAGCGGATTCCGGGCCTGCTGGACCTGCTGCGGGCCGGGAAGCGGGTGGCGCTGGTCTCGGATGCGGGGACGCCGCTGGTGTCGGATCCCGGCTTCCGGTTGGTGCGGGCGGCGCTTGCGGCCGGACTTCCGGTGGGGGCCGTGCCCGGCGCCAATGCGGCCGTGCTGGCGCTGGTTCTGTCCGGGTTGCCGCCACATCCCTTCCTGTTCCTGGGGTTCACGCCTGCTAAAGCCTCGGCGCGGCAGGCAGATTTTGCCAAGCTGCGGGCGGCGGAGCGCGCCGGGCTGTCGGCGACGCTGATATGGTATGAGGCGCCGCACCGGCTGGCCGAGGCGTTGGCCGACATGCTGGCGGCCTTTGGCGACCGCCCGGCCGTTGTCGCACGGGAGTTGACGAAGCGGTTCGAAGAGGTGCGCCGGGCAACGCTGACTGGGTTGGCCGAGCACTACGCGACCGAGGCCGCACGCGGGGAAGTGACGGTTCTGGTTGGCCCGGCGCCTGAGGAGACGACGGATACGGCGGACCTGGATGACTTGCTGGCAGCCGCGTTGCGCGGCCATAGCGTGAAGGATGCAGCCGCCATGGTGGCGACCGCGTCGGGGCTGCCGCGAAAGATGGTCTATGCGCGCGCACTGCTTTTAGTTAAAGGAATTCCATGAGCGACATCGAAATGGCTCGCGACAATTTGGAACGCCATGAGCACCTGGCGCACAATCCCGGCGACAACCATGCCAGGCTGGCGTCCGTACTCATCGGTGTGCTGGCGGCGGCGCTGGCGTTGGCAGACATGGCGGAACGCAGCGCGCAGAACGCCTATTTGTCGCACCACATCGCCGTGAGCGACGATTTTGCTTTTTACCAGGCACGCCAGACCCGGGCGCAGATCGCCGGGCAGACAGCGGACTTGTTGGAGTTGTCGGCCAACGCTGCGGATGAACGGGTGCAGAAAGCGATGCTGGAGGCACGTGCCGAAGCTCGTCGCGTGTCGGAGGACAGCGACCGTGGCAACGGGCTGCGCCAGTTGCAAGCCAAGGCAGACGCGCAAGCGAAACTACGCGACCAGGCGTTGGAACGCTACGAGCTGTTCGAGTTAGTGACGAGCGGGCTGCAGATCGCGATCGTGCTGGCGTCGGTATCGGTGGTGACAAAAATCCGCACGCTGCTGTGGGTGGCAATCGCGATGGGCCTGGCAGCCGGGTGCTATGCCGGGTTGGGCGTTGCGGGGCTGATCTGATACCGCGTCAGAGCAAGAGTGCGGCCAATAGCGAGTCGAGTCTGAGCCGGCCTTCCACGGTGGCGACGAGGCGGCCAGGCGGGCGCTCGATGTAGCCTTCGGCTTCGGCGTGGGCGAGCATAGATTGATCGAGGGCGTCGTCTAGCGCAATGCCGGTGCGGGCGGCGAAATGGGCAGCGCCGACGCCTTCCGATAGGCGAAGCCCCATCAGCAGCATCTCGCGCGCGCGGTCGGCTGGGGCGATGTCTTCCTCGGCGGTGCTGCCGTGGCCTTGGCGTTCGACGCGCTCGGCCCAGGGCTCCGGCGCGCGATGGCGGCGGGTGGCAACGAGACGGTCGCCGAGGGTGACGCGACCGTGGGCGCCGGGTCCGATGCCCGCGTAGTCGGCGTAATGCCAGTAGGCGAGGTTGTGTCGGCTCTCCGCGCCGGGTCGCGCGTAGTTGGAGATTTCGTAGGGCAGCAGGCCGTAGCGGAACACTGCCTCGGTGGTGGCGGAATAGAGGTCGGCGGCGGTGTCGGGGTCGGGCAGCACGATCTCGCCCCGGCGGTGCAGTGCCTCGAACGCGGTGCCGGGCTCGATGGTGAGCTGATACAGCGAGAGGTGGTCGGCGGCGAGGTCGAGCGCGCGGGCGAGTTCGTCCCGCCAGGCGGCGACGGTCTGACCAGGGCGAGCGGTGATAAGATCGAACGACAGGCGTGGGAAGATGCGGCGGGCGAGTTCGAGGGCGGCAATGGCCTGCTCGGCGGAGTGCTGGCGGCCGAGCATGCGCAGCGCTGCCGGGTCGAGGCTTTGGATGCCGAGGGAGACGCGGTTGACGCCGGCGTCGCGGAATGCAGCAAGGCGACCGGCTTCGACGCTGGTCGGGTTGGCTTCGAGCGTGATCTCGATGTCCGGGGCGGCGTCGAACAAGCGGCGCGCATCGGCGATCAGCAGGCCGGCGGTGGTGGGGTCCATGAGGCTGGGCGTCCCGCCGCCGAAAAAGATCGAACCAAGTGGACGGTGACCGAGACGGGCAGCTTCCCAGGCTAGTTCGGCGCGCAGGGCAGCGGCGAAGCGCGCCTGCGGGATAGCATCGCGGACGTGGCTGTTGAAGTCGCAGTAGGGGCACTTGGCCATGCAGAACGGCCAGTGGATATAAAGTACGAGCGGGCTCATCCTCGAGATATGGGTGGCAGAGAGACAGAACACCGCTCAGATACCCAGTCACCCCGGTAGCAGCATTCCGGATGGGATATCGGTCTTGTCAAAGTCCTCGCCCTTGAACAGGAGTGGAACCTGAAGGTTCTTGGCAGAGGCGTAGGCGAAGCAGTCGCCCAAGTTAAGTTGAGCTGGATGTCCTCGACCCTTGTCATAACGCGCCGCCGCATCCAACGCCGTTTCAGCCTCCCTTGCGCTGATGCCGCTGATATGGATGCCAGCGATGGATAGGAAGTCCAGCACGTCCCTTTGACTTTCCGCCACACTTCCGTGCCGCTTGCGGCAAATGCCTAAAACGGCCTCGAACACGGCAATCGGCGACGTTACCAGGGATGAGGCAGTGTCCACGGCGTGTATCAGGGCATCGGCCTCTGGCTCACGCGTCAGGATTGCAACGATGGCTGAAGCGTCGACGAACATCAGGGGTCGCCGCTGAGTTCGTCATAAAAGGCTTTATCTGCCTGAAGCCCAGTGGCTGGTCGAGACATCACCCGATCCTGCAACGGCCGGATACGATCCCTCAAAGGCGTTGCCTCGTCGACCCGGCGCAACTCATTCACCAACGCCAAACGCACCGCATCGCTTTTGCTGCTTCGGATACGAGCGGCAAGGGTTTGAGCGAGGCGATTGACCTCCTCGTTGCGGATGTTGAGCGGCATTGTGGCTCCCGTGTTGACGCCAACACAATATTGTATTTACGCCAACACAGCAAACGAGAACGGCCGTGGAGCTTTCGCCCCACGGCCGTCGAACCTCGGCCTCCTTTGGTCTTGCTTACTTCGCCGCGGCCCATTCGTGATTGTGCACCAGACCATCGTCATGATCGTCGTGCGTCTTGCGGACTACGACGTGGCTGTCGTCGTGGAACTGCTCGGTCTCGGTGCTGCCCGCCATCGCCGTCGTGCTGGACTTGCCGCCCGCCGCCGTGGTGGCGACGGCGTCGAACCAGCCGGTGCCGACCTCGCGCTGGTGGCGCGTGGCGGTGTAACCCTCGGCCTCGCTGGCGAACTCGGCTTGCTGCAGCTCCGAGTACGCCGCCATGCCGCGCTCCTTGTAGCCGCGGGCCAGCTTGAACATCGAGTGGTTCAGGCTGTGGAAGCCGGCCAAGGTCACGAACTGGTACTTGTAGCCCATCTTCGCGATACTCTTTTGGAACTCCGCGATCTTGTCGTCGGACAGCTTCTTCTTCCAGTTGAAGCTGGGCGAGCAGTTGTAAGCCAGCATCTTGCCGGGAAACTGGCGGTGAATCGCGTCGGCGAAGCGCTGCGCCTCCTCCAGGTTCGGCTCGCTCGTCTCCCACCACAGCAGGTCGGCGTAGGGCGCGTAGGCCAGGCCGCGGGCGATCGCGTACTCGACGCCCATGTCTTCCTTGATGCGGAAGAAGCCCTCGGGCGTCCGCTCGCCGGTGATGAACGGACGGTCGCGCTCGTCCACGTCGGCGGTCAGCAGCTGGGCCGAATGCGCGTCGGTGCGGCAGAGCAGGATGGTGGACACGCCTTCCACGTCGGCCGCGAGGCGCGCCGCGTTCAGGGTGCGGATGTGCTGGCTGATCGGCACCAGCACCTTGCCGCCGAGATGGCCGCACTTCTTCTCGCTGGCGAGCTGGTCCTCGAAGTGGACGCCGGCGGCCCCCGCCTCAATCATGGCGCGCATCAACTCGAACGCGTTCAGCGCGCCGCCGAAGCCGGCCTCGGCGTCAGCGATCACAGGCGCTATCCAGTGGATGCCGGTCTCGCCCTCGAGCCGTCCAATTTGGTCGGCCCGGCGCAGCGCATTGTTGATCTTCTTGACGACCATCGGCACCGAGTTCACCGGATACAGTGACTGGTCGGGATACATCTCACCGGAGGAGTTCGCGTCCGCCGCAACCTGCCAGCCGGACAAGTAGATCGCCTTCAGGCCGGCCTTGACCTGCTGCAGCGCCTGGTTGCCGGTCAGCGCGCCGAGGGTCGGCACGAAATCTTCGGTCTGCAGCAGGTGCCACAGGCGGGCAGCGCCCATCTCAGCCAACGTGTGACGGATACGAAAGGTGCCGGAAAGCCGCTCGACTTCGGCCGGCGTGTAGTCGCGACGAATACCGGCGAAGCGGTTGGGATCGTGCATTGGGCCGGGGTTCATGCCGTCAGGCTGGTAGTTGATGGTCGGACGCATCGAGTCATTCCTGTCACGTGATCGTTGCGTCAATAATTAACATTGCAGGCGCGAAGTGCATCCCCAAATGTGGCGTGCAACCCGCAATCCTGTCATCATAGCGACATGAACCGCTGTGAATTAGTAAAGTCTGTCAAGACATGAGCCGCCCCTTGATCGGCCGCACCGTCCGGCGCCTGCGGATGGAGCGCGATCTCACCCAGCAAGCGTTGGCCGTCCGGCTCGGTATTTCGGCCAGCTACCTGAACTTGATCGAGCACGACCAGCGCAACGTGACGGCGAGCCTGCTGATCAAGCTGGCCGAGACGTTGAACATTGAGTTGCCAGCACTATCCGGAGCGCAGGAGCGGCAGACAGAAGCTGGGCTGCGGGAGGTGTTCGCCGATCCGATGCTGGGAACGGAGCCGATCCCCGACGCGGAACTGGAAGCGTTGGCGGCAGGCAGTCCAAATGCCGCGCGTGCGGTGCTGGCACTTTATCGCGCATGGCGGGTGGCACGAGACGATTCGAGTGGGATCGCCCTGCCCTCGGGCCGTCGCCTGCTCCTGCCAAACGAGGAAGCGCGTGACCTGTTCAACGAACGGTCGAACTACTTCCCGGAGATCGAGCACGCCGCGGAAGCCATTGTCGCAGACTTGGGCGCTGCTCCGTCGGAAACCAACCACGCCATCGCCGAGCGCCTCCGCAGGCGTCATGGCGTGGTGGTCCGGGTCCTGCCTCTGGAGGGAGCGTTGCGCAGCTACGACCCGGCAGCGCGCGGCCTCACCCTGTCCGAGCAGTTGCCCCGGGAGAGCCGAGGCTTTCACATGGCGTTTCAGTTGGCATTGATGGAGGCGCGGGACGCAGTGGAAACGGTGGTGGAAAGCGCCGCCCCGACCACACCGGAAGCCGCGTCGCTGATCCGGATCGGATTGCTGAACTACGCGGCTGGCGCGCTGCTGATGCCCTACGAGCCGTTCGCCGCGGCTGCACAGGTGCTGCGGCACGATGTGGAAGCTTTGGCGGCCCGATTCGGCGTGTCGTTTGAGCAGGCGTGCCACCGGCTTTCGACCTTGCAGCGGCCCTCGTTGCGCGGCGTGCCATTTTTCTTCTTGCGCGTCGATCCGGCGGGAAACGTCAGCAAGCGATTTTCGGCAGCGGGGTTCCCGTTTGCGCGGTATGGCGGATCGTGTCCCCGCTGGGTCGTGCACCAAGCTTTCGCGACACCGGGCAGCCTGCGGGTGCAGGTGGCGCAATTACCCGATGGCGCCAGTTTCCTTTGTTTCGCACGCAGCGTGACGGCCGCCGCCGCCGCCTGGGGGGAGCCGCCGCCCACACACGTCGTCGCGATGGGGTGCGACATCAGCCGGGCTGCGGAGTTGACCTACGTGGACGGTATCGATCTTGGCTTTGCGGCGGTCGGCATTGGGTTGTCATGCCGGTTATGCGATCGGCAGGGTTGCCGCAGCCGTGCATTTCCGCCATTGGAACACCGTCTTGCGCTTGATCCCCATACGGCCAGCGACAGTCCCTATCGTTTCGAGAAGCACTGAATTATTCACGGTTCTGTGATTGGACTAGAACGGCTTCGCCGCAATCCCGACAGGGTTTCACGTCTTATAGACGTTGGCGGCGGCCCTATTTCCGCACCCACCACTCCGGTCGCTGGACTTCCTGGCGCGGCCATAAAGCGAGAAGAGAAGAAGCATGCCTGATACAGGCCTTGACGTTGCCACGACAGGTCGGCACGTCGGCGTACTCGTGGTCGGCATTGGCGGCGCCGTCGCCAGCACCGCGGCAGCGGGCGTCGAGATGCTCCGCGCCGGCTCCAACGATCTTGCGGGACTGCCGCTTGCCAATGTCGGCGCGGCCGGCATGGCGCAGTACCGCAACCTGCATTTCGCCGGGTGGGATTTGCATGGTGAGAACCTGGCCGACGCCGTGCGCGAGCACCGGGTGCTGGAGCGCGAGCAGAGCGAGATGGTCGAAGGCAAGCTGTCGCAGATGAAGCCCTGGGCGGCAGTCGGCAGCCAGGATTTCTGCAAGAATGTCGACGGCGCCAATAAGATCACCGGGTCGCATCGTGACGCGGTGGACCAGCTTCGCCAGGACATCCGCAACTACCGGCAGTCAACCGGGCACCGGGACGTGGTGGTGGTCAACCTCGCTTCGGTCGAGCGTTGGCCGGATTTAAACGCACCGGCCCTCCAGGACCCGGCGGCGTTCGAGCGCGGGCTGGATAATGGCGACCCTGCCATCAGTCCGGCGATGCTGTATGCCTATGCTGCCATCGTCGAGGACGCGCCCTACGGCAACTTCACCCCTAGCCTGGCCGCCGACATTCCCGCGCTGACCAAGATGGCGACCGAGCGGTGCGTGCCGGTGGCGGGCAAGGACGGCAAGACCGGACAGACCTTCATCAAGACGGTGCTGGCGCCGGCGTTCAAGTCGCGCTCGCTGTATGTGGAGGGCTGGTTTTCCACCAACATCTTGGGCAACCGGGACGGTCTTGCGTTGGACAACGCTGACAGCCTCCGCAGCAAGCTGAGCACGAAGGGGTCGGTGCTGGACAGCATCCTTGGCTATCCGGTCGAGGACCATCTTGTTAACATTCAATATTACAAGCCGCGCGGCGACAACAAGGAAGCTTGGGACAACATCGATCTGGTGGGGTTCCTGGGCCAAAAGATGCAGATGAAGGTGAACTTCCTGTGCCGTGACAGCATCCTGGCGGCGCCGCTGGTGATCGAGATCGCGCGGGTGCTTGATTTGGCCAAGCAGCGCGGCCAAGGCGGCATCCAGGAGCAGCTCGGCATCTTCTTCAAGGCGCCGATGACTCCGGCCGGACGCCGCGAGGAGCACTCGTTTCCGGTTCAGGAGCGTGTCCTGCTCGACTGGCTGAACGCGGCCTGATGCCTGACGATGGCATGCGCAGCGGGGTGGGCAGGCTCACTCCGCCGCGCGGCGGAGTGAGCGAACTCATCCCGCTTGCGGTGGCGCTGGGCGATCTGAAGCGCATCCGGGATGAGTCGTCGCCTGACAGCTTGGCATCGCGCGCGTTCCGGAGGGCTTGGGCACAGTTGATCGAAGGGCAATCGCCCGGCGATGTGGCCCTTGCAATCACGGTCGATGCGGTTGCCGCGACGCGGTTGGGTGGCATCGATGCCGGGGTGTTGCAGCAGGTTGGGGTGGGTCCGGACGCTGCAGCGCATGTGCTGATGCGTGCGTTCGACGAGGCTGGCATGGGATTGGCGCCGCAGTTGCGGGCTGCGTTGCTCGTTCAGCTTGGGCGCGGCACGGCGGGCGGCACAGAAATTCCGCATTTTGCCGAATGCTTGCTGCGACAGCCGCGAGCGGGAGCGACGGCGCCAGGTTTGCCGCGGATCATCCTGGAGCCGCCGGAAAATCATGGCGACCACTGCCTGGTTGTCGCAGTGCTTGGCGTGGCGTTGTCGGGCGTGTATGGCGCTGATCCGGCTGCGGTGTTCCTGGCTGGACTGGCCCATCACCTGCACAATGCCACGTTGCCGGACTCGGGCTTTGCGGGCGAGGTGCTGTTGGGCGACGAGTTGCTTCCGCTGATCCGCCGGTTGTTCGAGCGCGAGTTGGCTTCCCTGGGGGAACACCCGATCATCGCGCCGTTGCGGGCCGCACTGGCCGTGATCGGCGACGCGGACACGCCGGAGGGACGCGCGTTCAACGCAGCCGACGTGATCGATCGGGTGTTGCAGATGCGGCATTACGACCGGGTTGCGGCGTTCACGATCCATCAGGCGCTGGATGACCTCGATCTCGTGCACGCCGGGCCGTTGCAGGCGTTCCACCAGGACGTGTTGCGTAAGGCGGGGTTGCCGTGATTGCGCTCCGCAGCCCGATAAGCGGTCGCGCCCTCACCCTGTCCGGATACTCCCTGGTAGGGGTCGGTGAGCGCTGGCCTGTGGTCGACGGCATTCCCTTTTTGCGCGCGGACCGGCGGGCTATGGCCGACGCGGCCTTGGCGGCGCTGGATTCGGGCGATCCGGACGAGGCGCTCGTGTTGCTACTGGGTGATCAGGACGCCTGGGCGAAAACCCCGCCGCCGGACAAGGCGGCTCGGCTTCGCCTTGTCCGGGAGCGTGCGACGTTGTCGTTTCGCGACGCGATGGAATTGCTGGCGTTCGGGCCGGTTGCGACCTACTTCGCCCATCGATGGTCGGACCCGACCTTCTTGTCCGGCTTGGCGCTGGCGGAGGCGCATTGGCATGCGCCGGACCGGGTGCTGGAACTCGCGTGCGGCGCCGGGCATTTCCTGCGTGCGTTCGCCGGGTTCGCTCCGGAAGTGACAGGCGGCGACCTGGTGTTTGCCAAGCTATGGCTGGCGCGGCATTACGTGGCGCCCGGGGCGGCGCTGGTGTGCTTCGACGCGGCGGCACCCTGGCCATTCGCGGACGACGCGGCCGATTTGGTGTTCTGCCACGACGCATTCTACTTCCTGCCGGACAAGCTGCACGTCGCTGCCAAGATGTTGCGGGTTGCGGGCGGGGGGCGGGTGCTGGTGGGGCACGCGCATAACGCGGCGGTGGATAACCTGTCGGCTGGGGCACCGCTGGAGCCGACGGAATATGCGGCCTTGTTCGGCACTCCGCTCCTGTATGACGACCGGGAACTGACGCAGGCTGCCATCGAGGCACGGGCGCCACGTCCGGCGAGCGCTGGAACTTTGCGGGATGCGCCTGCTGTTGCCCTGGCGGCCGGGGCCGCTTCGCGCGACACGCCAAATGTGGCGGTTGGCGGGTTGGTGGTGCCGCGGGCCGGAGCGGCTTTGCGCCGCAACCCACTGTATGCCGAAACAGGTGAGATTGCCTGGCCGTCCGACCGTTACGCGCATGAATATGGGTCGCTCGCGACTTATCCGGCCCGCACCGACGCCCCTGCGATGGCACGGGCCGGTAGCGATGCGACCATCGACGCCCTAGCCCGGCGACGGGTGTTGCTCGACTTGCCGGAGCGCTGGTGATGGTCCGCTGGGGGATCGCCGGCTGCGGCTGGGTGGCGCATGATTTTGTGGTGCCCGCCATTGCCGCTTCGATAAACGGAAGCCTGGCGGCTGTGCACGATCGTGACCCGGCGGCGATGGCTCGGTTCGACGCGCCCGGTTTCCCCGATCTCGACGCGTTGCTGGGCGGCGTGGACGCCCTGTATGTCGCGACGCCGAACCACGCTCATCGCACGCTGGTGGAGGCCGCCGCACGCGCCGGGGTGCCGGTGTTGTGCGAGAAGCCGATGGCGACGACGATGGCGGACGCGCAGGCGATGGTCGCCGCTTGCCAGGCCGCCGGGGTGTTGTATGCGACGGCGTTCGACCAACGTTTCCACGCAGCGCACCAGCGTATTGCCGCCCTGGTAGCCGAGGGCGCGCTCGGCACGGTGACGGCGGTGCGGATCGTGTATGCCTGCTGGGTCGGGCCGGCGTTCAACGCGGCACTTGGCGGGGATAATTGGCGGGTTGACCCGGCGCGGGCTGGCGGCGGGGCGCTGATCGACTTGGCGCCGCACGGGCTGGACCTGGCGCGCATGATCCTGGGCAGCCCAATCGTCGATATCGCTGCAATGGGCCAGACACAGGTGCACCTCTATCCGGTGGAGGATGGCGCGGTGCTGATGGCACGGGCGGCGTCGGGCGCGCTGGTGCAGATGCACGTCGCCTACAACTGCCCGGAAACATTGCCAAGACGGCGGCTGGAGATCGTGGGAACCGGAGGCCAGATTGTGGCCATGGACACGATGGGCCAGACGCCGGGCGGCACGTTGGAGTTCATCGACGCCGCGACCGGCATTGCGCGCGCCCTCGATGTGCCAGGGGACGACCGGTCGCCGTTCCTAAACCAGGTCGAGGCGTTTGCCCAGTCGGTCGAGGGCGAACCGTTCGCATTCACGCCGCAGCATGATCTCGCCATCATGGCGTTGGTGCTTCGAGCGCAGGCCCAAGCCCGGCCGGAGTTGCACCGTGCCGCTTAGCCCGTTCGCCTGCACCAATTGCGGCCATTGGCAGCGCTATTTCGCCGTGCCGCCGCACTGCCCGGTGTGCTCGGACGTCCGCAACGACCTCCCGGCGGACGGATGGAATTTCACCACGCCCCAGAAATTGGCGCCTACGCTGCACTACCATTGGCGCGAGGCGATCCCCGGCATCTGGGAGTTCTGGTCCACGCCGCGGTTTGGCTTGGACAGCCATGGCTGGCTGCTGACCTATCCCGACGGCAACGTCGCGTTCGAAGCGGCGCCCTACTACAACGACGCGCAACTAACGCAGATCAAGAGATTGGGCGGCATCGATATCCTAGCGGCGTCGCACCCGCACGGCTACGGCGCGCTGTATCAGCTGCAGGACCACTTCAAGCCGGAGCTGCTGATCCAGAAGGACGATTTGGAGTGGACCAAGGCGTTCCGCGTCACCCTCCCCTATGACGAGGTGCTCGAGATCAAGCCCGGCCTGACCCTGCACCACACGGGAGGGCACTACGCCGGGCATTCGGTGCTGCATGACGCGGAGCGCCGGGCGGTGTTCGCCGGCGACGCGCTGAAGATCGACTTCGATCCGGACGGCACCGCGGCGCGGATTTCCTGCCACAAGGCTTATCACAAGCAAATCCCGCTCTCGCGCGACGAAGCGCGGCGATATCGCGCGGTGTTCGAGGAGCTGGATTTCACCTCCGTGTTCACGCCGTTCGAGTATGCGACCGATACCTCCACCAAGGCGGCGCTGGCGCTGCTGGACGAGGTGATCGCCGGACCACCGTTCACCAGGCCGATCCCGATCCAGCGATGACCCAGCACTTTTTGCCGCCCGATATTCCCGACGCCGCCGCGGCGTATGTCGACTCCATGCCGGACGGCCGCGTGGAGCTGTTCGCGCTGACGCCGCTCGATACGACGGGCGTGCCCTGCTGGAATGCGATCTTTCTCAACCGGGACGGCACGCGGTTCCATGGCGTGGTGCCGCACGGGATCGGCTATGGCGCGACGGACGCCGAGGCGATCGTCGGCACGACGGGCGAACTGGCGGAAGCGGTGCACTCGTCCGGCGCCATCGCACGATTTCCACGCCGGGTCGGCAGCTACGCGGCGCTGGCGGCGGAGTTGGGAGCGCGCGGGATCGCCGATCCGCTGACGCTGTGTCTGCCAGCCGGTTCGCCGGTGGGCCACGACACGGTGCTGGAGTGGGTGCCGGCGCAACGCTGGCCCAGCGGCGCCACAGTGCTAGTGCCGACGGAGATTGCGGCGTGCTCGGTGGGCGACCTGACGGACGGTTACGCGCCGTTCACCATGCCGATCACCAACGGGCTGGGCGCCGGGCCGACCTTGGATTTCGCCATCGGCCACGGCGTGTGCGAGTTGCTCCAGCGCGACGGAAACGGCGTCGGATTCCGCGCCATGGATCGCGGCATCGTGCTCGATCTCGGCAATGGCCCGACCGATCCACGGACGCGGGCGTTGCTGGCGCGGCTGGGCGAGATGGGCATCGAGGTACTGCCGAAGTTTGCCAGCAGCGAGTTCGGCACGGCCAATGTGTATTGCGTGGGCGGCGAGGTATCGGGCCGGGCTGCGTTCCCCATCATGGTCACCGCGGCCGGGGAAGCCGCCTCGCTCGACCGCGAACACTCGCTGCGCAAGGCGCTGTTCGAGTTCGCGGCGGCTCGCGCGCGAAAGGCGTTCAGCCACGCGCCGCTGCACGCGATCGAGCGGATTGCGCCGCCGGGCTACCTGGAGCGGTTCCGCGGCTATCACTCGCTGATGGGCGAGGAAAGCCGGGCGCTGCAGGCGATGATGGCGTGGTGCGACCTGGACCAGGATCAGTTGCGCGGGTTGCTGGCCGACACCGTGCTGTCACGGCGTGAGACGGAGGCGTTCGACTTGCTGCCGCGCTGGGATGGGCCGATGTCCGGCACGGGGCTGGTGCAGGAACTGGCCAATCGGTTCGCGCAGGCAGGGATGGAGATCCTGTTCGTCGATTTCTCGCCCCGATTGGCGTCCAACGTGCACGTCATCAAGGCGATCGTGCCCGGGCTGGAGGTCGAGACGATGAGCTATCACCGGATCGGCGCGCGCGGCGTCCGCAAGTTGATGGAGCACGGCAGCGGTCTTGCCGGCGTCGGCGCCGTGCCGCCGGGTGCGGCGCCGGTACGGCTGACGGCGGAAGCCGAAATGGGGCTGGGTGGCCCGGCGTGGTTGAACATTGCGGAAATCGACCGGATTGTCGGCGGGCTGTACCCGCTGTATCGCGAACCGGAAGTGCATAGCGCCCCGATCACCCGCGAGAAACGGGTGCCGGCGTGAGCCTCCGGTACGCGTTCAATACCAATGGAGCTTCCAACCACCGGCTCGACGACGCGCTGATCTTGATCGCGGAGGCGGGCTACGATGGGGTGGCGCTGACGCTCGATATCCACCATCTCGACCCGTTCGACCCGGACTTCCTGCTGAACATGCGGCACACGGCGGCGCGGCTGCGGGCGCTCAACTTGGGCTGCGTGGTGGAGACGGGCGCGCGCTTCCTGCTGAACCCGCGCGCCAAGCACGAGCCGACCCTGGTGTCGGCGGACCCGGACGGGCGGGCGCTGCGGATCGATTTCCTGACCCGCGCACTGACCGTGGTGGCGGAGACCGGCGGCGAGGCGATGAGCTTTTGGGCCGGCGTGCTGCAGCCGGGCGTGGACCCGGCGCGGGCGCGCGACTGGCTGCTGGACGGAGTCGGCGAGATCGTGCGCCTGGCCGAGGCGATGGGTGTCACGGCGGCGCTCGAGCCGGAGCCGGGCATGCTGGTCGAAACCATCGACGACTGGCGCGGACTGGCGGTTCCCGGACTGAAGCTCGCGTTGGACACCGGTCACTGCCTCGTCACCGGAGATCGCGACCCGGCGGCGGCGGTGCAGGAGTGCGCGGCGTCGCTCGGCACCGTCACCATCGAAGACATGAGGCGCGGCCAACACCTGCATCTGCCGTTTGGCGAGGGCGACATGGACCTGCCTTCCGTGTTGGGCGCGTTGAGGTCGGTTGGCTTCCCGGGCCTGGTCTGCGTCGAGCTGTCCCGCGAGAGCCACCGTGCCGACACGATGATCCCGGCCGCGCTCGCCGCCTTACGGGCCGTCCAATGAGAGTTTGCTTCGTGTCCCGGCGGTTCTTTCCCGCGATTTCCGGCATGAGCGTGTATGCACTGAATCTGCTGCGGGAGCTGACAGCGGCGGGGCACGACGTGACGATGGTCAGCCAGTACCGCGGCGACGAGTTCGGCAAGCGCGTGTATGGCGGTGGCCCACCTCCCGCAGTGCCCGGCGTGCGCGTGATCGGGCTGGAGCAGGTCGGCGAGCAGAACGGCGGCGACTTCGAGACGGATGTCGCCAACATGAAGGCCGCTATTCTCGCCGAGCACGCCCGCATGCCATTCGACGTCATCCACGCCCAGTACGGCTATCCGTGCGGCTGGGCTGCGATGGCGGGCTCACGCGAAACGGGCGTGCCGAACGTGGTTTCGATCCAAGGCGGCGACGGTCACTGGGTCGGCTCGTGCTGCGAGACGCATCGGCTGGCGATGGTCCGGGTGCTGGACCATGCAGGGGCGGTGCTGATCGGCTGCCGCAGCTTCGCGCAGGAGGTGGTGGACCGGCTCGGCACCGAGCCGGCGCGGTTCACGATCGTGCCTGGCGCCGTCGACGTGGCGCGCTTCACCCCTGGGGAACGCAGCGCCACGATGCTGTACCACGGCCGGGTCGACGCGCGAAAGGGCGTGCTGGACATGCTGGACGCCGTGCACTTGCTTGCCGGCGAGGGTCTCGCGTTCGAGCTGCTGATCTCGGGCATCGGGCCGACCTACGACGAAACGGCGAGTCGGATCGAGGAACTCGGTCTGTCCAAACAGGTCCGCATGACGGGTTACATCGATTACGACGAGGTGCCGTCGGTTTATCGCCAGGCCGGCATTTTCGTGTCGCCCACGTATGCCGAGGGATTTTCAAATACGATCCTGGAGGCGATGGCGAGCCGGATGGCCGTGGTGTCCTGCCGGTCGGTGGGCGTGGTCGATTGCATCCGCGACGGCGAGAACGGCCTGTTGACGGAGCCTGGCGATGTTCCGGCATTGTCGGCGGCATTGCGGCGGGTGCTGACGGATGCGGCGTTGCGCGACCGGTTGGCCGACGCAGCGCTGGCAGAATGTCGACAAGTGTATTCATGGTCAGCGGTCGGGCGGCAGATCATGCAGGTTTACGCAACGCTCGCAGGGACCAAGCCCGACCTCGACTGGCCGGTGCAACTCCCCTTGCTGCCCTGTCGTTTTCGCCTGGAACCCCATCTGCTCTGACATGCGAACTGCGCTGTTCATCTCGCCACATCTGGACGACGTCGCTTTCTCGTGCGGCGGGTTGGCTGCGCGGCTGGCCGATGCCGGATGGCAAACCATTTTGGCGACGGTGTTCACTGCGACGGTGCTGCCGGCCAAGGGCTTCGCACTGGCTTGCCAGCTCGACAAGGGGCTGGCGCCGGACGTGGACTACATGGCGCTGCGCCGGACGGAAGACCGTGAGGCTGCGGCCATCCTCGGGTTCTCGGATGTGCGCTGGCTCGATCTGCCTGAGGCGCCGCACCGCGGCTATCACTCGGCATCAGCCCTGTTTGCTGACGTGCAAGCGGAAGACACGGTGTCGGCGGAACTGACTGCGACGCTGATGCGGGTCGTCGCCCAGACACGCCCGGACCTGGTGCTGATCCCGCAGGCGCTTGGCAATCACGTCGATCATCAAGTGGTTGTGGCGGCGGCGCGGCACGTCGTTGGGCCGGAACGCATGGCGTACTACCGCGACACGCCGTATGCGATCCGCCAGCCAGGTGCGCCACCCTCGCCGCAGGTGCCGGACCTGCCGGCCACGCTCGTGCCTATCGCAACGGCGATGGCGCGCAAGGTTGCGGCGGCGCAGGCCTACGCGAGCCAGATCGCCTTTCAATTCCAGGGCGCGGCGGCGCTGGACCTTAGCCTGCGGGCGTTCGCTGCCCAGGAAGGCGGCGGAGTCCTTGCGGAACGGTTTATTTCGCCCTCTCCCCTGCTGAAGGACTTGGCAGCATGACCCGGCAACGTTTCCTGGTGACTGGCGGCTGTGGCTTCATCGGGTCGCATTTGGTCGATGCGCTGTTAGCGCGGGGCGACAGCGTTCGGGTGCTGGACGACCTGTCCACGGGCCGGTTGACCAACCTAGCGCGCGGGGCCGAACTGGTGCGTGGCAGCGTAACCGATGCGGCGCTGGTGCGGAGCGCCATGGATGGGGTGGATGGCGTGTTTCATCTCGCGGCAATCGCGAGTGTCGCGCGTTGCACCGAGGACTGGGTCGGCGCGCACGCAGTCAACCTGACTGGCGCGGTGACGGTGCTGGACGCGGCGCGGCGATGCCGGCGGTTGCCGGTGGTGTATGCCTCGTCCGCCGCTGTGTATGGGGATACGGCCGCGGACCTAGTGTCAGAGCGAACGCCGCCGGCGCCGAAGTCGGCATACGGCGCCGACAAGCTTGGCTGCGAGCACCACGCCGGAGTTGCAACGGGCAGCTTCGGGGTGCCGACCTTGGGATTGCGGTTGTTCAACGTGTATGGGCCACGGCAGGACGGCCGTTCGCCCTATTCGGGGGTAATTTCAGCGTTTTGCGACCGGCTCCGGCGGGGAGCGCCGATCACCATCTGGGGGGACGGTAGCCAACGGCGCGACTTCGTCTATGTCGGGGATGTCGTCGCGGCGATGCTGGCGGGGATGGACCGGCTGCCGGCGACACCGCGGTTGGTTCCGCCGGTGATCAACGTGTGCCGCGGCCATGCGGTTTCGGTGAGCGAACTGGCCCAGGTGGTCGGGGCGTTGTGCCGGGTGCGACCGGTCATTGAATACCGGCCGGCGCGCCCCGGAGACATCGCGATTTCCTGCGGCGACCCGGCGTTGTTGCATGCCACCTTGAAGCTGACCGCAGCGACCGAGTTGCAGGATGGCCTGGCGCGGACGGCAGCGGCGCCTAGTATGGCGGCCTAATTCCGCCGCGCCTTCAGCTTGTTATGTTCCCGCCACGACGCAGCCATATTCCCATGGTGATAGAAGAACTTGCGGCCACATCCGTGGCTTGAACCTCGAACTTCCAGACGGACATGAAGCTCCATCCCAACATGCGTGACCGCGCCGTCCCGTCGCCTGAGGACCTGCAGCCGAAACGCGCGCAGGGAAAACGGATCGGCTTAGCGCTGCGCCGGCTCGCATTCGGGGGTCCGGTGCTCGGCTTGGCGCTGGTCGGCACGTGGCTGGGCGCGCGGCTGACGGCAGGCGGGAGCGGAGCGGTCCATTGGCTGTTGGTGGCGTTGTTATTCGGCAATCTGCTGTATGTGGCGCTGGTCGGCTGGCCTGGCGTGCTGGGCGGGCTCCTGCGGCTGTTACAGCCGGCTCGCGTCACGTTGCCGCAACCGAATGCGACCAGCCGGACAGCGATGCTGATGCCGGTGTACAACGAGGACCCACGTGCGGTATTTGCTGCGGTCGAGGTGATGGCGCGAGCAATCGCCGACCATGGACTCGATCGGCTTGACATCTTCATCCTGAGCGACACGCAGGAGCCGGCGATCGCTGCGGCCGAGGCGTCCGCCTACGACGCCCTTTTATCGGCTACAAAAGCGGGTCCGCGGATCTACTATCGCCGTAGAACAATCAACAACCGGCGCAAGGCGGGCAATCTCGCCGACTTCTGCGAAAATTGGGGTCGTCACTACGATTACATGGTGGTGCTGGACGCCGACAGCTTGATGGGCGCTGGGTCAATTGCGGCCATGATCGGGCTGATGGACGCCAACCCTCGGACGGGACTGATCCAGACCGTGCCATATCCAGTCGGGCGCGAAACCCTGTTCGCTCGCATCCAGCAGTTCGCCGCGCGCCTGTACACGCCGCTGCTGGTCGAGGGCCTCGCCTTCTGGCACCAGGCCGACGGCAATTATTGGGGCCACAACGCGATCATTCGCATCGCGCCGTTCATGGAGCATTGCGATCTGCCGGTGCTGCCAGGACGGGAGCCGTTCGGCGGCGAGATCCTATGCCACGACGTGGTGGAGGCGGCGCTGATGCGGCGGGGCGGCTGGGATGTGTGGATGCGGACGGATATCGCCGACAGCCTGGAAGCCCTGCCCGCCAACATGGTCGATTACGCGCAGCGGGAGCGGCGCTGGTGCCAGGGCAACCTACAGCACCTCGGCGTGCTGCCGGCACGGGGACTGCGGCTGGTTGGGCGTTACCACCTGCTGTTAGGCGTGATCAATTATTTGGCGGGCCCGCTGTTGGTCGCGTTTGCAGGGTTGGCGACGCTGGACGGCGTGCTGGGTGGGCGGTTTGCGGCCGATCTGCTGGGTGCTGCCGGGTGGGAACACCGGGCGTTGCTGCTGCTGACCCTGGGGTTGTTGTACGGCGCCAAATTTTTGAGCCTTGCCTTTGTGGTCGCGGACCCGTCCGTCGCGCATCAATATGGCGGGCGGATGCGATTGCTGGCGAGTGCGACGCTGGAACAGGCGGCGGCTATGGTCAGTGCGCCAGTGCAGGCCGTGCTCTACACGCGGTTCATTGCCATGATGCTGTGCGGCCGCACCGTCCGCTGGACCGCGCAACCGCGAGACGATCGGGGCGTGTCGTGGTCGGAGGCATGGCAAGCGCTGTGCTACCCCGCAGTCGCCGGCGCGGTCTGGATGGCGGGGGTGTCAGCGCTGGGCGGCCCAGCGTTGGGCTGGTCGGCGACCCTAATAGTTGGTTTGCTGGTCGCAGTCCCGTTCGCGGTGTGGAGCAGCCGGGCCAGTTTCGGAGTGCTTGCGCGGCGGGCGGGACTGTTCCTTACCCAGGATGAAACTGCGCCATCGCCGATCCTGCGAGCGTTTCAGCGGGCCATCCTGAGACCTGCCGACCGTAATGCAGGCGTCGCGACACGCCCTGCCCTGCCCCAGCCTGCCGTGTCGCGGATGCGTCCGCAATTCCTTTACTTGAGCGCGGCGCCGGAGGGTGGTGACGGGGATTGATGGCGGGGTTGGCCAGGCCGGCGATCTCCCGTCAGCGGGAGAGGGAGAGGAAGCCGCGCCGTTATAGGTCTTCGACGATGAAGCGGATTTGACGGGTTTTCGTCTCGCCGGGAGCGAGGATGCGGAGTCCATGGTCGGGGACGGAGTCCATCCGGTTGATCGCGTCCGTCATATTGCTGGCGGGCTCGACGGCAAGGTAAGGTTTGTCGTCAGGCGTGTAGACGACGAGATGGCGGAACACCTCGTCTGCTGCAATCGTCACACGTAGGCCGTGTTCAGGACGGGTGACCTCCGCTCGGCCGGTCCAGGCGGCATAGCAGTTGTCCAGCGGCGGTCCGGACACGACCCGGCTCGGGTTGAAGCTCCAGGTTTCATCCATCGGAAGCCGCTGGTCGGGCAAAGAATCGGCGCCGGTATGCCAAACGGAAGCGGCACGGAAGCCGATCGCGGTCTGCGGAGTCCGATCCTGGTAGGGATGCAGGCCCAGCCCGACAGGCTGGCGCCGTGTGTCGGTGTTCTCGAAGGTGATCGTCACGACCAATCCGTCGGGCTGCAGCGCATAGTGCAGGCCGGCATGGTAGCGGTACGGCCAGTGATGGCCTTGGTCGGTGGCGGGGTCGTGCATCAGTTCGAGCTGCACCCCGTCCGGGCTGGCGTGCTGGACGGTCCAGGCCCGTTGCCAGGCATTGCCGTGGATGGTGTGCGGGTGGTCGCCGAAGTTCCGGTCGAGCTGAAAGCTTTCCCCGCCGAAGCTGAAGCGCCCCCAGGCAATGCGGTTCGAGAATGGAATGAGCGGGAAGCACGACAGCGCGCGTGAACTGGCGCCGGCCAGCGCTGCTTCGGGCGTATGCCGGAGCACGGCGACGCCTCGGCGGGTCCAGTTGCCGATGCTGCCGCCGAGCGCGGGGCAAAGATGCAGCCTGGCGTGGCCGGCGTTGAGTTCGACCATGGATTATCCTTTGAGGTGCGCGGCTAGTATGTCGTTCGTCCGCCGCTGATGTCGAACACCCCGCCGGTGCTGAACGAGCAATCCTCGCTTGACAGCCAGCCGATCAGGGCCGCGATCTCCTCGACCTGGACGAACCGGCCCATTGGGATCTTGCCCAGCATGTAGGCGATCTGCGTTTCGGTCATCTGGTTGAACAGCTCGGTCTTGGCGGCGGCGGGGGTCACGCAGTTCACCAGCACGCCGGATTGCGCCAGTTCCTTGCCGAGCGACTTCGTGAAGCCGATCAGCCCGGCCTTGCTGGCGCTGTAGTGCGAGGCGTTCGGGTTGCCCTCCTTGCCGGCGACCGAGGCCACGTTGACGATCCGGCCGTAGCCGCGCGCCTTCATGCCGGGCGCCAACGCGGCGGCGACGAGGTAGGGGCCGATCAGGTTCACCTCGATCACACGGCGCCACTCGTCGACCGGCAACTCCCAGGTGGGCGCGTTGCCACCGGTGATCCCGGCGTTGTTCACCAAAACGTCGACCCGGCCGTGCTCCGCCTCGGTCGCGGCGGCGGCGGCGCGCACGGCGGCTTCGTCGGTCAGGTCCAGCGCCTGCGTGCTGACGACGCCCGGCAGCGTGCCGCGCACCTCCGCGAGCTTGGCGGCGTCCTTGTCCCAGAGCGCGATGGCGGCGCCGGAAGCTGCGAGACGATGGGCGACGGCGAGGCCGATTCCGCGGGCGCCGCCGGTGACGACCGCGACACGGCCATTCAAGTCGAGCTGGTTCATTCGTTGATTCCTCCTGAAACCTGTTATCGGCGCGGGACGTTCAAAGATCGACATCAGAGGGAGAAGGCTATGCCTGACTACACCGACAGCATAGACGTTGCGGTAGCTGCCGACGCAGTTTTCAAGTTCGTCTCGGACGTGAACAACTTGCCGAAATACCTGCCGACCGTGCACGGCGCCAAATCGCAAACTGGCGAGCGGGTGGAAGTGGACGGCGAGGCGAATGGCCACCATTATCACTCCGACGGCTGGTTCAAGGTCGATGAGAACGCCAAGTCCATGACCTGGGGCTCCGATGGCGAGAACGATTACTCGGGCAAGATGAAGGTGTCTGGCGACGGATCGAAGGCGCAGGTCGAGTGCACCTTGCGGTTCTCGCCGAAGCCGGAGATCAAGGAGTCGATGGACAAGAATCAGGGCGGCCCAAGCGCTGCGATGACGGATGGCCTGCGTGCGTCACTGCAGAGCATCAAGCAGATTTGCGAGGGCGAAGGCGGCAAGGTCCACAGCTCGGCGGAGTGACATGGGCGCCCTGTCCAGCAGGTGGGCAGGGCGCCATGGCTACGGCCGTGACCGTCGTATTGCACTTTCGACTAGGATGGCGGCCAAGCCGGCAAACAGGATGCAGCCGGTCCATAAAGCTGCGACGCCAAGCCAGGACAGGACCAAGCAGGCCACGACCCAGGCCAGGATCGAGACTGCAAACCCAGCGTCATCGACGAATAGGCCGAGAACCTCCTGGGCAATTGTCTTCAGCCACGACATGACGCGTTCCTACTGAGCAGCGACGCGCCGACAGGTCGCCACGGCGAGCAGGGCGACCGCAAGAAAACCCGCGATGAGGGCAAGAATGGCCCAATCGGCGCCGGGCCATTCGATGCCGATACCCTCTCCGACCCAGAAGCTGCCAAACGCCGACAGCAAGACGCCGACGACAAACTTAAGCGCGTTCTCCGGCATGTTCGCGAGCGGGCGGTGGATAGCAAGACCGAGAACAGCCACCAACCCTAGGGCGGCCAATGCGCCGAGGCTGGCCGGGAGCAGAAGACCGGCGCCGCCCGCGCCGATGGCGATGACGATGAACACCACTTCCGTGCCTTCCAGCATGGTGATCTGGAACGCGGTGGCGAATCCAACCCGGTCCCACGAATCACCGGCGCCGAGTTGACGAAGCGCCCGGCTTTCTTTCTCGAACGCCGCCGTCTCGTCGTGCAAGGGTATGATCCCGGCAGCGCGGAGGATCGCTTTGCGAAGCCAGCGCAAGCCGAACAGCAGGAGCAACGTGCCAACAATCAGTTGAAGAGGGCCGAGCGGAAGGCGCGTCAGCGCCGGGCCCAGGACGGCAATCAGTGCCAGCAGCACGATGACAGCCACCCCCGAGCCGCTCAGTGCGCTTCGCCAGCCGCGCACGCTGCCGACGGCGAGGACGACCGTGAGCGCCTCGACGAATTCAACCAGCGATGCGAGGAACGCCGCCAGGACCGAAGGTCCGGCATGTGCCCAGCCAACGTTCATACATCCCTCCATCGCCACCAGCCGGCACGCCGACGTTGACGATCCGAGAGCGAAGGGGCAAGTGCGCGGGATGAACATTTGGCCGATCGATCCTGCGATCCCGCGCGCGGCCTTGGTGACGGGGGGCGGACGCCGCCTCGGCCGGGCGATGGCGATGACGCTGGCCGAGGCGGGATTCGCGGTGGCCGTGCACTGCCGGACAAACACGGACGAGGTGTTGGCGACCGCCGCGGAGTTGCGTCACTTCGGGGTTCGGACGGGCGTCATCCACGCCGATCTCGCGCGGGAGGAGGAGGTTGCCGGCCTGCTCGGGTCGGCGATACGGGAGATCGGTCCGATCGGCGTGCTGGTCAACAACGCGAGCGCGTTCGAGCGGGATGAATGGGACACCGCCGACCGGGCAAGCTGGGACCGGCACATCGAACCGAACCTGCGCGCGCCGTTCACCCTGGCGCAGGCCTTCGCGCGGGAGTTGCCGTTGCGGGCCGCCGGCGTGGTCGTCAACATGTTGGACCAGCGGGTTTGGTCCCCAACGCCGCATTTCGTGTCCTACACGGTGTCAAAGGCGGGACTTTGGGCGTTGACCCAATCGCTTGCGCTCGCGCTGGCGCCGCGCATCCGAGTCAACGGCATCGGACCCGGCCCAGCGCTTCCCAGCCCGCGGCAGAGCCAGGCACAATTCGACCGGCAATGCGTTTCCACCCCGCTGGGGCGCGGCACCAGTCCCGATGAGATCGGGCGGGCTTTGCTGGCGATCCTTGCCTTGCCGTCGATGACGGGCCAGATGATCGCGCTCGATGGTGGCCAACACCTGCAGTGGAGCGCTGCGGGCAACTTGGGCAGTCCGGAGGAATGATGGAACAGCCTCGCATCGCCAGCGCGGGCCGCGCGTTGCGCCACGTGTTCGTGCGCGACATGGTGCTATCGGCAACGATCGGCGTTTACCCCCACGAGCACGCCGCCGTGCAGCGGGTGCGGGTGAACGTGGATTTAGGAGTGGAGGACGATGGCGCGCGCGCGTTGTCGCGGGCGCCGGTGGGGCGGGACGAGTTGGCCCGGGTAGTCAGCTATGAGCGGATTGCCATCGAGGTACGGCGGATCGTGGGCGCTGGGCACATGAATTTGGTGGAGACCCTGGCGGAGCGGATCGCCGAATCCTGCCTTATAGACCCTCGTGTTTTGCTCGCGCGCATCAGGGTCGAGAAGTTGGACGTGTTCCCCGATGCAGTCTCGGCCGGCGTGGAAGTCGAGCGACGGGCGGCAACTTGTCCACCCGAGGCGCTTGACTTCCAATAGTTACAGGGGGCTAGCCAGTTGTTCTTATTATATACCGGTCCATGCGTATGTAGGTGAGCGAAATCAATGCTTTATGATGAATGCCGGTTTTTTAGGCAACCTTTAGCGGGTGGCAGATTTCCGCGGTTGGAGGGTCGTTGAGGGGCATATCTCCACAGAGTTATCCACAGAGTCGGTGGATGAACTCCATGGTCAAAACCGGAACACAGCGCAACCTTGGCTGACTTCGATGCACCCCGTGGCGTCGGTGTGATCGAAGCGGCACTTGCCACCATGCCGACCAGCCCGGGCGTGTACCGCATGCTGGATGCGAAGGGCGACGCGCTTTACGTCGGCAAGGCGCGCAACCTGAAAAAGCGCGTGGTGAACTACACGCAATTGGCCCGGCTGCCGGAGCGGCTGCGGGTGATGGTGAACGGGACGGTGTCGATGGAGATCGTCACCACCCATACCGAGGCCGAGGCTTTGCTGCTCGAGGCCAACCTGATCAAGCGGCTCAAGCCGCGCTTCAACATCGTGCTGCGGGACGACAAGTCGTATCCCTGGCTGATGCTGACCGAGGACCACGCGTTCCCGCAGATTGCCAAGCACCGCGGGCTGCACTCGGCCAAGCGAAGCTATTGGGGGCCGTTCGCCTCTGCCTGGGCGGTGAACCAAACCGTCAACGCGATGCAGCGCGTGTTCCTGCTGCGGTCGTGCGCCGACACCGTGTTCGCCAACCGCTCGCGTCCTTGCCTGCTGCATCAGATCAAGCGGTGCTCTGCGCCGTGCGTCGGGCGCATCGACGCTGCCGGGTACGCCAAGCTGGTCGCGCAGGCGAAAGCGTTCCTGCAGGGCCGGGCGTCCAGCGTGCAGCGGGAACTGGCGGCGGAGATGGAAGGGGCTTCGGAGGCGCTGGAGTTCGAGCGGGCAGCGGCAGCGCGGGATCGCATTCGGGCGCTGACGCACGTGCAAGGATCGGGGGTGATCAATCCGGCCAGCCTGCAGGATGCCGACGTGATCGCGGCGTGGCAGACGGCCGGGCAAACCTGCGTGCAGGTGTTCTTCGTGCGCGGTGGACGGAACAACGGCAATCGCGCGTTCTATCCGACGCACGCCCGACAGGAGGAGCCCGGCGAGGTGCTGGCGGCGTTCATCGCGCAGTTCTACGACGACAAGCCGGTGCCGCCGGTGCTGCTGCTCAGTCACGCGCTGTCCGAGCAGGAGCTGGTGGCCGAGGCGCTGAGCCTGAAGGCCAACCGCAAAATCGAGATCGCGGTGCCGCAGCGGGGCGAAAAGCGCGCCGTGGTCGCGCACGCCGAGACCAACGCGCGCGAGGCGCTGGAACGCAAGCTGGCCGAGAGCGCCGGGCAGGCGAAACTGCTGGAGGGCGTGGCCGAGCTGTTCGGGCTGCCGGGGCCGCCGGACCGGATCGAGTGTTACGACAACAGCCACATCATGGGCGCCAATGCCTATGGCGTAATGGTGGTCAGCGGGCCCGAGGGCTTCACCAAGAACGCCTACCGCAAGTTCACCATCCGCGGCCCGATCGCGCCCGGCGACGATTTCGCGATGATGCGCGAGGTGCTGCAGCGCCGCTTCGGCCGCGCAATGCGGGAGCAGGCGGCGCAGGCCGAGGGCGAGGGCCCTGCCCCATCATGGCCGGACCTCGTGCTGATCGACGGCGGCGCCGGGCAGCTTTCGGCGGCGAAAGGCATCCTCGCCGACCTGGGCGTGGCCGATGTGAAGCTGGTCGGCATCGCCAAAGGTCCCGACCGCGACGCCGGTCGCGAGTGGTTCCATACTGAAGGGCAGCAGCCGTTCCAGCTGCCGCCGCGCGATCCGGTGCTGTATTATCTGCAGCGAGTGCGCGACGAGGCGCATCGGTTCGCGATCACCACCCATCGCGCTGGACGGAGCAAGACGCTGGTGACCAGCGAATTAGATGAGATCGAGGGTGTCGGCCCCGGGCGCAAGCGCGCGTTGCTGAACCATTTCGGCTCGGCGCGGGGGGTGAAGCAGGCGGGGCTGCACGACCTGGAGGCTGCGCCCGGCATCAATCGGGAGACGGCACGCAGGGTATACGTGCATTTTCACCCTGGGGCGAGCGTGACGGGAGCTTAATCCGGCTGTCTCCGCTCGCGAAAACCGCTACTGTTCCGCCAATGCTGACCGATTTGCCCAATGTGCTGACGTTGTCGCGCATCGCTGCGATTCCGTTGCTGGTAGCGTGCGTGGCCTGGCACACTCCGGCGGGGGACCTGGCGACATGCGTCGTTTTCAGCATGGCCGCGGTCACCGACTATTTCGATGGGCACATCGCCCGCTCACGACGGCAATTTTCCAATTTCGGCCGCATGCTCGACCCGATCGCCGACAAGCTGTTGGTGGGCGCGTCGCTGATGCTGCTGGCGGGTCAGGGCCGGTTGTCCAGTTCGGGGCTGTACCCGGCGATCGTCATCCTGCTGCGGGAGATCCTGGTCAGCGGCCTTCGCGAGTACTTGGCTGGCCTGCGGGTCGGCTTGCCCGTCACGCGGCTGGCGAAATGGAAGACCGGCTTCCAGATGGGCGCGCTCGGCACGCTGCTGGCGGGCGACACGACGGCGGGGCTGCTTGGGTTGCAGTTCATTCCCGTGGCGGCGATCGGAGAGATCATGCTCTGGGTGGCCGCCATCCTGACGCTGATGACGGGGTGGGATTACCTGACGGCCGGGCTGCGGCATGCGGCGGCGCCGGAGCACCAGGGCGAATCGGCCACGAAGGTAGGCTGATCGTGCGCCGACGCCTTGCGAATCCTTGAGTTAATGCGCAGGGCCAGCCACATTCCCGTGGTGACGGCCAGTCGCGCCGCATTCTGGAGCCTTTGTTTATGCGGCGATTTGCTCTGCTCGGCCCCATCCTCCTGATGGCTGGCCCGTTGGCTGGATGCACGGGGATGGGCGTGTTCTACGACCACGTCTTCAGTTTCTTCGGCGAGAACCCGAATGCGCCGGCGGGCAACAGCGAAAACCTGCTGCGGACACGCGGGCAATTGGTCGGAATCAGCCCGCTCCAGCCCGAACCAGGGAATGTCTGGCCCGGCCCGCAGGCGCCCGATCCGACGCTGTCCGATATCGAACGGCAACAGAACGGAGAGACTTCGCGCGATTTCCCGCCGACGACGGTGCCAAACCCTGGCCTTCCTGCCGGCGCCCAGCCACGGCCGGTGCGGCCGGGCAGTTCGACGCTGCCCAACTCGACGCAGCCGGGGCTGTCGCTGGACGGGGGGGCGGCGCCGAACGTGCCGCCGCTGCCGGGCTCGTCCGCGCCCGGCTCCACTCGGGGGTCTGTGGTCAACACGCCACGCGGTCCGGCAGTGGATACCGGCGGCGGGAATGGGCGGTATCGCACGCTGGAGTCGCCGGTGCCGGGCAACCGTGGCATCCTGGTGCCGAATGGGAACGGCACCAGCACGCTGATCGGACCTGACGGCAGCATCCAGACGGTTCCGACGCCAAAGTGATGGTCCGGGTGCTCTACTTCGCGTGGTTGCGCGAGCGCGCCGGACGAGCCGAGGAACACGTTTCGTTGCCGGACGATGTGGGCACGGTGGGCGAGTTGGTCGGCTGGTTGCGCTCACGCGACGCGGCGGGAGAGGCCGCATTCCAGAATGCAGGCGTTGTCCGGGCCGCGGTCAACCAGGCCTTCGCCACGCCAGACACCCGCATTGCGAACGGCGACGAGGTGGCGTTCTTTCCACCGGTGACGGGCGGCTGATGGCGATCATCCGCGTCGAGGAGGCCGATTTCGACGTTGGCGCCGAGATGGCGGCGCTAACGGCCGGGCGATCCGACGTGGGCGGCATCGGCTGCTTTGTAGGCGTCGTTCGCGGCATGGACGGCTTGCAGGCGATGACCCTGGAGCACTATCCGGGGATGACCGAGCAATCACTGGCGGCAATCGCGGGTGAGGCGGAGCGGCGCTGGGCGCTGCTGGGCTGCACGGTGCTGCACCGGGTCGGGCGGCTGACGCCGGGCGAGCGCATCGTGCTGGTGCTGGCGGCGGCGCAACATCGGCAAGCGGCGCTGGATGCGACGGCGTTCCTGATCGACTGGCTGAAGACGCGCGCGCCATTCTGGAAGCAGGAGAGCTTGGCCGACGGCACGCATCGCTGGGTGGATGCGCGGGCGACGGACGACGAGGCGGCTGCCCGATGGGGCGAACTCAGACGATAAAAAATGGGCTGGCGGTGGCCGGCGGCGGGGTGCTGCTCCTGTGGCCGGCGCTCCTGAACGGCTATCCCATCCTGTTCAGCGATACCGGCGGCCTGTTGTCGCAGGGGCTGGAACCGGAGATCGGCTGGGACAAGCCTTGGGCCTACGGTCCGTTCCTGCTGGCGCTGTGCTTACGGACGACGCTATGGATTCCGGTCGTCGTGCAGGCAGTCGCCGTCTCGCACGTTTTATGGCTGGTGCAGAAGGCGCTCGGCCGCTGTGCATGGTGGAGGCATATGGCACTCTGCGCCGGGCTAGCGGGGACGGCGGCGCCTTGGTTCGCGTCGCTGCTGATGCCGGACATCTTTGCGCCTGTCGCGGTGCTGTGCCTGTTTTTGCTGGCCTACGGCGACCGGCTGTCGCGGCTGGAGCGCGGATGGGTCCTGGCGCTAGGCGCGTTTGCCATCGCCGTGCACCTGTCGCATCTGGTGGTCGCGGTGGCCTGCCTCACGGTCGTGCTGCTGCTGCGGCCGCGTCGTTTGGCGGTCTGCACGGCACCGCTCGGGCTGGCGCTCGGATTGCTGCTGGTGACGAACTGGGTGGGAAATGGCGTGCTGGGCGTGTCACCGTTCGGCTCGGTGTTCGCATTGGCTCGGCTGCAGGCGGATGGACCGGCCGCGGACTATCTGCGGATGGCCTGTCCGGCGGCTGGGTATCGCCTTTGTGGCTGGTCGCACGAGATGCCGATGGACAGCGACAAGTTCCTATGGGATCCGAATGGCCCGATTTGGGGGAACGATAGCGGCCCCACGCTGATTGCGGCCGAGACGGCGCGGATCGTGCGCGAGACCGTGCAAGCCTACCCTCTCGCGATCCTGGAGCTGGGCGTCGGCAATACGTTGCGTCAACTCGGGCGTGTCCGTCTTGGCGATGCACTCGGCTCCGACTACCTCGATCTGACGGTGCTGCCGCGGTTAGTGAAGTTCCTGCCTGCGGCGGAGGCGGTCCGCTTTAAGGCGTCGCTGCAAGACCATGACGCCTTGGCCAGCATGGCGGCACAATGGGCTGGGCTGCATTTGGCGCTGCTGGTGGTAGGAGACTTCGCGGCGCTGGGAGTGCTGGCGCTCGCGTGGCGTCGCCGCGACGGCGTCATGGGAGGGTTCGCGGCCATCGTGCTGGTCGGGGTGCTGGCCAACGCATGCGCGACGGGCGCGTTGTCTGGGCCGCATGACCGGTACCAGGCCCGCATCGCCTGGCTAGTGCTGCTGCCGCCCGTGCTGGCGATGGTGAACGCCCCTGGCCTGCGCCGCGTTAAGGCGGGAACAGCAGGAGCGAACCATGTCAGATGACCCGACCAAGGATACTGGCCTCGACGGAGGCCCGAACGCTGGAAAGGCGCCGTTCGACCCAACCGACATCACGCCGGACGTGGATGCAGGGAAGATGCAGTCCGGCGCCGAAACCGCGGCTGCGGCAGCAGGAGCCCAGGGCGCTACCGGCTCTTCGATTGGCGGCGAGGCCACATTGGCGGCGACGTCGTGGGACGGCATCGCCGACACCGAATCGGACGAGGGCGCTTGACGGTCAGGCGGCGATTTTCACGACCTCCGCCGGGCTCATCCGGACCAGCTTCTCGTAGTCGGCCAGCAGCGTTTCGGTGATGCGGCCCGGCGTGAAGCGATAGGGTCCGATCTCGCGCACCGGCGTGACCTCTGCGGCGGTGCCGACGAGGAAGGCTTCGCTTGCGGTGGCCATCTCCTCCGGCATGATCACGCGCTCGATCACCTTGATCTGGCGCCTGTCCGCCAGCGCCGTCACTGCCCGGCGGGTGATGCTGTCGAGGAAGCAGTCGGGCGTGGGCGTGTGCACCTCGCCGTCGATGACGAAGCAGACATTCGCCCCCGTGCCTTCGGCGACCTGGCCGCGCCAGTCGAGCATCAGCGCGTCGTCGTAGCCGTCCGCCTCCGCCTTGTGTTTGGCGAGGGTTCCGATCATGTACAGCCCGGCAGCTTTGGAGGCGGTGGGGGCAGTATCCGGGCTGGGGCGCTTCCAATCGGCGATGGCGAGGCGCACGCCCTTCATCCGGCTGTCGCCGAACAGGTTTGGCCACGCCCAGCATGCGATCGCCAGATGGATCGTGGTTTGCTGGGCCGACACGGACAACTGCTCCGTCCCACGCCAGGCAATCGGCCGGACGTAGGCGTCCACCAGCCCGTTTGCCTCGATGACGTGCTGGCAGGCGGCGTCGATCTGATCGGGCGTCCACGGGATGTCGAAGCCCAGAATGCGGCCGGATTGAATAAGCCGGTCGGTGTGCGCGCGGAGCATGAAAATGTTGCCTCCATACGCCCTCTCGCCTTCGAACACGCCACTGGCATAGTGCAGGCCGTGGGAGAGAACATGCAGCTTGGCGTCGCGCCATGGCACCATAACACCGTCAAACCAGATTAGGCCATCACGATCATCGAAAGGAACAAGCGCCATTCATGGTCTCCCGCGAAATATTATTGCTTTGAACAGGGGAAATCTATAATGAGTGCTTTGTTGCGTCAAGAACCCTGTCGTAACCGAGCGGAATATCTGCCATGCCGGACGTGAAACCATCGACCATCGACCATCGGGACCGTGGGCCGGCCCAGGTCGGCGCCGGGTCCGACCTGCTGTTCCTGCGCGAGGACCAGATGCGGGTGGCCCAAGACCTGCTGTTCTTCGCATACCGCGATTTCACCGGCGTGGCCGACGTTATTCTGGACGAGCTTGGGCTGGGCCGCGCCCATCATCGCGCGCTGCATTTCATCGGGCGCAATCCCGGCATGACGGTCGGCGACCTGCTGGGCATCCTGCGGATCACGAAACAGAGTCTGGCGCGCGTGTTGAACGAGTTGGTGGCGCGCGGCTACGTGGCGAACGCGGCTGGGTTGAACGATCGACGACAGCGTCTGCTGACATTGACGACGGAGGGGGCGGCCCTGGAGCGCCGCCTGTTCGAACGGCAGCGGAGCCGGTTGCTGGCGGCCTATCGGGAGGCGGGAGGCGCATCGGTCGAGGGCTTTCGCCGGGTCATGCGCGCCATCGCCGACCCGGCGGCGCGCGCCTATCTCGACCAGCACCTATGATTGCCGAGACCCACGTGCTGGTGGTGGATGACGATGCGCGGTTGCGTGGGCTGCTGCAGCGCTATCTGTCGGAGAACGGCTTTCGCGTCACCACCGCCGAACACGCCGTGGACGCCCGCGCGAAGATGCGCTTCCTGCAGCCGGACTTGCTGGTGCTGGACGTGATGATGCCGGGCGAGTCCGGGTTGTCGCTGACGGAGTCGCTGCGTGCCGAGAAGACGGGGGTTCCGGTGCTGCTGCTGACGGCGCGTGGGGCGCCGGAGGACCGCATCGCCGGGTTTGAGGCGGGCGCGGACGATTACCTGGGCAAGCCGTTCGATCCATATGAACTGGTGCTGCGCATCCGGGCGCTGCTGCGACGCGCGGCGCCACCTGCGCCGGCCGGGCCGCTGCAGATCGGGCCGCTGCAGATCGGGCCGCTGCAGTTCGACGTGCAGCGAGGCGAGTTGAGCGGGCCGGACGGCGTGGTGCACCTGACGAACGGCGACGCCGCGCTGCTGGGATTGCTGGCGCGCACGCCCAACGACGTGCTGTCGCGCGAGGCGATTGCGCAGGCGCTCGGCATGGACGAGGCCGGCGAGCGCGCCATCGACGTGCAGGTGACCCGGTTGCGGCGCAAGATCGAGGCCGACCCGCGCGAGCCGCGGTTCCTGCACACGGTGCGCGGACGGGGTTACGTTCTCAAGCCTGGGGCCTAGGATGGGCGTGGGCAACTCGGTCAAGGGACTGCTACCGCGCTCGCTGCTCGGCCGCAGCCTGCTGATCATCCTGCTGCCACTGGTGATACTGCAGGCGGTAGCCTTTTCGATCTTCTACGGCAGCTATCTCGATCTTGTATCCCGCCGGCTGTCCTTTGCCATTGCCGGTGAGATCGCGCTGACGATCGAACTGATGCATCGCTTCCCCGGCGCCGACAATCGCGACTGGATTCTTGGTTCGGCTTGGCTGCGGCTGGAGGTGCCAATGCGCTTCGTGCCCGACGCCACACTTCCGCCCAGTCGGCACGTGAACCTGCTCGGACCGATGGACGATGACCTCGCGGCGGCGCTGGGCGGCAAGGTCCGGCGGCCCTACGTGATGGACTGGACCACCGATCCGCGGGCGGTGCTGATCCAGGTGCAACTGAGTGATGGCGTGCTAGAAGTCGAGGCGCCACGCAAACGGCTGTACACGTCCACAATCTACCTGTTCGTGCTGTGGCTGGCGGGGTCCGGGCTGCTGTTGTTCGGCATCGCCGCATTGTTCATGCGCAACCAGGTACGCGCGATCCGACGGCTGGCGGCGGCGGCGGAGGCGTTCGGGATGGGGCGCGACCGTGGCCCGATCAAGCCGGAGGGCGCGTCCGAAGTGCGGCAGGCAGCGGCGGCATTCAATCGGATGCAGGAGCGGATTCTTCGCTTCCTAAGCCAGCGGACGGAGATGCTGGCCGGCGTCTCACACGATCTGCGCACCCCCCTCACCCGGTTGCGGCTAGCGTTGGCCATGCTGCCGTCGCATGGATCGCTGCGCCAGGACGTGGCTGACATGACCGGCGACGTGAACGAGATGGAGCGGATGATCGGCGGCTACCTGGCATTCGCCCGCGGTGAAGGTTGGGAGCAGGCGCAACCCGTCGATTTGTCTGCCATGCTGGAGGAAGTCGCGACCGGCGCGCGCCGGGCCGGGGCCGAGGTTCAGCTCAACGCTCCCCCCGCGCTGACCTTGCCGCTGCGGCCGGACGCGGTGCGGCGGGCGGTGACGAACTTGGTGGACAACGCGAGGCGGCATGCTCGCCGGATCGGGCTTTCGGCCGAGCCGCAGGAGCGCAGCGTGCACGTCCTGGTCGATGATGATGGGCCAGGCATCCCGGTGGACCGGCGCGAAAGCGTGTTCCGGCCGTTCGAAACGGGCGCGGGTGGCGGAACCGGGCTAGGGCTGACGATTGCCCGCGACATCGTGCGGGCTCATGGCGGGGAGATCGTCCTTGAGCAGAGCCCGATGGGCGGCCTTCGCGCCAGGATACGGTTGCCGCTCTGAGATTTAGGTGATCCACCCTCACCCCGACCCTCTCCCGCCAGCGGGAGAGGGAGAAGGAGGGCCGGTTAGGCTTTGGCGTGGCTGGACTTCTCGACCAAGCCCTTGACCTCGTCCATCGCTTCGGCAAAGCGCTTATTCAGCAGGCCGAGAGCTTCGCCGTTCGACTGCTGGATCAGGTGGCTGATCTCCTGCATGTTGGAAACCGCGCGCTCGTAGGCGGCCTTCAACATCTCCGCCTGCTTGGCTGTGCGCGCCTGCGGGGCATCCGTGCTGGAGAAGCTCCGCATGGTGTCGGTCAGCTCGGTCATGGTCTGCTGCATGATTTCCATGTTGCGCCGGGCAACCGTCTGCGCGCCTTCGAGCGCCACGCGATTGGCCGCGGACAGCGTCTCGAGATTGCGGCGGTGGGCCGACATCAAGCCCTCCATGTCGAGCATGCCCGGCACCTTCATTTCGGAGAACATCTTGGTGAACTCCTTCATCGCCGCCGCGCCACCCTCCATGGCGGTGTGGGTCATCGCCTGCGCGCGGTCCGCGTTGGCCTTGATCGCCGCGGTGCCGCCTTCCATGGCCTTCTGAGTCACGGCTTGCGCCCGCTCCACGTTGGCCTTCAATTCAGATGCAGCTTTTCCAGTAGAATCGTCAGCCATGCTCGTTCGCTCCTCGCTTCCTGCCAGGACGCTTTCGTGCATCCGGTCGTGGTCACGATTAACCGATGGCTTTCACACTGTCGATGCCGTCACAGGGCTGTCACGAGGCTACCCTGCGTCAGAGCGGCGAACCGGGCGGCTCCGGAGCAGGCGGCGGGGGCGGATTGAATTCGGCATCGGGAGGTTCGATCAGCGAGTCGGATGGAATGCCCGCATCCTCGCCAAGGTCCACAACCACCAGGTCAGCCGGAAGCTCGTCGTCTGGCGAAGTTCGGCCGCCCAATGTGCTGGACGCCTGCTCGGCCCGATCCAGTGCTTTATCCAAGGCAGCCATGGTGCCGGATAAATCGGGGCTGGAGTCGTCCTTCCAAGCACGCAACGCGTACAGCCAAACCCCGACCAGTCCTTGCGCACGAAGCTTCCCGCGGAAACCCTGGGCCGAGACGCCAGCCGCTTCCAGCAGCCACGCCATGCTGCGGAGGGTGGCGCCGCCCAGCAGCAGGGCGAGGCCCGGGTCGAAGGGCAAGTCGCGCAGCAGCGCCAGCACGCCGTCACGATGCTGCTGCAGCATGTCGAAACGACGCATGAGAAGGTCGAACAGCCGGTCGCGCGCCAGCGGCTCGATCGGAACGTCGGCAAGGGCCGCCTGATCGGCCATCAGGCCAAACCGCAGCAGCACGGCGGCGGGACCGGGGAAACGGGTCCGCGCGCGGTCGAGGGGCAGGCCCGCGCTGCGTGCGGCCTCGACGATGCTGAGCGAGCGCCATCCGATCAGGGCGGCCTGATCGAAAGCGGCGGCAACCAGCGCGTGGTCGAATTCGGTGTCTTCCATGGCGTGAGTATTGGGGATCGCGATGGGTTTGACGAGGGCGCAAGCGGCGAAGTTATTCAGACAGCTCCCGCGAGCGCTCGGTCGCCGCCGTGATGGCGCGCGACATCAGGACAGGCCAGGCGCCATCGGCCATCAATACGGCCAAGGCGCGCTCGGTGGTGCCCTTCGCGCTGGTGACGGCGCGGCGCATGTCCGCCGGCGTCTCGCCGCTCGCCGCGAGCAGCGCGCCAGACCCGGCAACCGTGTGCCGCGCGAGGCGTTTGGCCAGCGCGGGCGGAAGGCCCTGCTCGATCGCGGCTGCCTCCAGGAGTTCGGTGAGCAGGAACACATAGGCCGGACCGCCTCCGGACACCGCCGTGACGGCGTCAAGCTGCGCCTCGGCGTCGACCCAGGCGACGTCGCCGACCGCGGTCAGCAACTCATCGGCCAGTGCGCGCTGCCCGGGCGTGACACCTGGCCCGGCGAAGGCGGCGGTGAACCCCTGCCCGATTGCCGCCGGCGTATTCGGCATTGCGCGCACGGCTGCGCCGGGTCCGAGCAGGGCGGCCAGCCCGGCCAGGGTTCGGCCCGCCATGATGGACACCACGAGCGCGCCGGCATTGAAGCGCGCGTAGGCGGGCAAGGTGTCCGTGGCGGCCTGGGGCTTGACGGCGAACACCATGGAGGTTGGCGAGAAGCCAGGCGGGATCGCAGCGGGGACGTCCACGACCAGCACACCATCGCTCGCCAATGCGGCGGCAGCCGGCGATGGATCCACGACCACGCTTGGCGCAAGGCCCCTGGCTCGCCAACCGGTCAGCATCGCGGCCCCCATCCGCCCGCCTCCGACGAGGAGAACGGGCGGCAACGTCGGTGTCATGCCTCGCCCACGCACTCCAGCATAGCGGCATGCAAGGCGTCGGCCGGCGCCTTGCCACCCCACAGGACGAACTGGAAGGCGGGGAAGAACCGCTCGCACTCGGTGATGGCGATGTCCACCATGTCCTCCAGGCTTTCAGCCGAGGCGCCGGGCGCGCCCCGGAGCAGCACGGAGTGGCGGAACAACGGCATGCCGTCGTCGCTGTCCATGCCGAAATGGCCGATCCACAACTTTTCGTTGGCGAGGGCCAAAAGCTCGTAGAGCGCAGCGCGTCGGGCCGACGGCACCTTCAGGTCGAACGCACAGGTGAAGTGCATGGCGCTGATTTCACGCGAGTACGAGAAATACAGGCCGTAATCGCACCATTTACCGGGTGCTTCGGCCGCCATCTCGGTGTCGCTCCGGCGGTCGAACACCCAATCGTTGGCTACGACGATCTGTTCGAGCACGTCGAGCGGGTTGGCCGCAGTCTCGCTGCGGAACAGGTTGAGAGCGGTGGGCATTGCGGGGACTCCCCTGCTGGAGGAAGGCCGGGCTCGTCGTGAACCGTGCCGAGTCGGGCACGGGCGCTAGAGTAGAAGGCTGGTGGCCGGCGTCGCAAGACACTCAAACGTGCGGGTACGATGTGTCATTCGCACGTTTTGTTGCGACGCGGCAACTCCCGCCTTCAAGAGGTCGGCGCGGACGGCCCTGGCTCGCCCGGAACGCCGCCGCGCGCGCCACCCATGCCGCTCTCGGCAGCATCGGCCGGGCCGGACGCGGGAGCCTGGCTGGAGGCGGGAGCTTGACCGGACAGCGACATTTCCAAGGCTGCGATCCGTTGCTCCAAGGCTGCGACCCGCGCTTCGGCTGCTTCCTGGCCGGATCGTGCGTTGGCGGCCATCTCCTGCACTGCGTCCAGGTCCTCGCGCTTGACCAGGTCGAACTTACGGATGGCTTCGTCGCAGCGGGCGCGCATCATTGCCTCGGCTTCGTCGCGAAGCCCGACGAAGGCGGAGAAGGCGCCGCCGGCCACGCCGGCCAGGTCGTCGAAGAAGCGGGGACGTTCGTTCATAGTCGCGGTTCCTCACTGGGGGTGCCTATGCGCTACATGCGTTGCCGCCTGGCAAGGTTCCAGTGCAGGTATCGCCAGGCACGCTGCTTTCAGGTTGGATGCGCTATCGTGACCTGGCAAATTTGAGCCCGCTGCAGGGAACGTCCCCTGGCGGCGAGCAATTTAAGCAAAGGACGTATGTCGATGTTCCACTCGACTGCGATTGCCCGACCAATATCCAATATCCGATATCCGACTACGACCCAATTCGTTTTGCGAGCGATGATGCGCTCGGGAATGTTATTTTGAATTCGATACTTGTCATGAAAAACATGAAGCCCAAAAATATGGTGATCAACCAGTCGCTTCATATAAAGATCTCTCGGAACGCAGATGAATTGCAAACGCAACGTTAGTTGATGTTTGAACAAGCGCCAAATATCAATTTTATGCGGATTGCCTCTTCACTACGTAGCAAAGAAGTGCACGGTCAGGAGATGCGTTTGTTCGATTTTTCGAAAACTTAAAAAGAGGACGCAAGGAGGATTGATGGCGAGTGTTCGATCATTCTGCATGACGTCGGAGCCCTGGCGGGTGGGCGTGCTGTTCTCGAAAACCGGCCTCATGGCCGTGGTCAAGGAAAGGCCGCTGCGCAGCACCCCGTTCGCCATCGACGAAATCCACGCCGTCCATGAGGTCAACGGCCATGAGATCGTGCCGGCGTCCTACAATCCAGCCTTCGAAGGTTCCGCCTTTGGCCAGTCCATGAGATGCCCTATCGTTCCAGCCCGGATGCCTTGGATGCCAAGCGGCTGGAGACTCGAATGGCCGTAGGTCATCCTGTCGTCGCGGTCGCCATATCCGACGTCGAGTTTGCCCGCACGATCCAGGACTCCGCGAGTGTTGCCGCGTGGGCCCGTGCGATTGCACTCCAGCATGGCATCGCATTCATGGCCGGGTCTGTCGACATCTTCGCAAATGCCGTCTCGCGGCTCTCCGATCTCGATGTGCAAGTCGATGAGGTCGAGCAGCTTCTCCTGGCACTGGGTCGGCGCGGCATCATCACGAACCAGCAGCGCTGCGCCTTGCACGGCGCCTACGTCCACCGCGGTTCCCCAATCGACGCCGCCGGACCAACAAGCATTCCGTAACGAAGCGGTTCGGGAACCGATGTGGATTGAGATCGATCGGTGCGTTGCGGCGCTGCCCCGCATCGCGACGGGTCGCCTTGCCGTTTCGCGGGCAAGCGGGTGAGCTTGCCAGGGATGGACGACTTCGGCAAAGACCGCAATGCCAGGGTAGACAGGTTTTGACGAAGGGAACCGACATGCTGACTGTCCATCATCTTGGTAAGTCGCAATCAGAACGTATCATTTGGCTCTGCGAGGAATTGGCCATTCCCTATGACCTGAAGCGTTACGAACGCGATCCTGTCACGATCCTCGCTCCGCCCGAGTTCAAGGCGCTTCATCCTATTGGAGCGGCGCCTGTGATAACCGACGGTGACCTAGTTCTCGCCGAGTCCGGCGCCGTCATTGAATACATCATCGCCAGATACGGCGAGGGCCGCCTCGCGCTGGGCTCGAGCCATCCCGACTTCGCGCCGTATCTTTATTGGTTCCATTTCGCGAACGGCAACCTCCAGCCGAACATGGGGCGGAACATGGTCCTGCGACGATTGAACCTGGCAGCTGACGATCCGACGCTGCTCGCCATGAAGGAACGGCTAGACCGAGCGTTCGATCTCGTCGAAGCCAGGCTAGGGGAAGCGACCTATTTCGCCGGGAGCGAGTTTACCGCGGCGGACATCATCATGGTGTTCTCGCTCACGACCATGCGCCTGTTCCTGCCGCTCGATCTCACCCCCTACCCCAATATCCTCTCGTACCTGCGGCGCATCGGTGAGCGTGACGCGTATCGAAGGGCGATGCGGAAAGGCGACCCGGACATGGCTCCGCTCCTGACCTGACGGTTCGAGGGTGTCCTGCCGCGATCCAGGTTGCGTGTCGGAGTTGATGCCTGGCCACATAGGTTGTCGGCACTCGCTGGCGAGCGCTCCACCGTCACCCGAGCATAAGAGGTAAATGTCCGGCCCCGATGCGGGCCTTGATTTTCCACTCGCCCGCTTCCTCAAGAACGGCCCACACGGCTTCGGCTCGAGATGTCATGGTGGCCGTGCCCGTGGCGTAGCGAGTGGCCGTGATGTGGAACACCTTCAGCCGTGGCAGGTCCATCACTAAGTCGCAACTGTCCAGGGTGATTCGGCCGTAGGTTTCCCGGAGCAATCCGAACTTCTGGAGGTCTCGGGTTATCGAGACGTCCCCTGGCTCGTTCCAGCGGTTGGTGTCGCCGTCCGGGTAAAGATGAGTGAATGGATATGCTAGGCTGCGGGCGAACACGGCATCGTCCAAGGTCTCGAAAGCCTTGAGGTGTTCGATCATTGCCTCAATCGGGGTTGCCGCCATGCTGCTCTCCACCAAGGGTTTTCACCCGGTAAGATGCACGCCGTGTGCCGGTGGCAGCGGCATTCCATTCTGACTTGGGAGCCTGGACGAGGTGTCCGCCATGGTGAGACGAGGTAGGCAATCCCGATCACATAGCCGGCACAAGCTCCATGAACTCATGCTTACCGTTCGTTAAGCAGGTCGTCGTAGCTTGAGGTGCTCCGACACGGAAGTTGCATGCTTTTACCTCGACCTGACGCCATCCCCTATCTCAGCGACACCTGTAGCCCGCCCGTGGTTCTCGGCACTGCCGTATTGACGACCGCGGCGGTGCATGGCGCTGGCCCTGACGCATTAATTGAGATGATCGATCGGCTCGATGCCGGTCCCATCGCTCAATTGTACGACACCTCCATTGCCTACCAGCTTGCCTTTCACCGGGCTGAAGCGTTGGGCTTGCAAGATGATGCCTTGGCAGCCTCTCAGCTTTACCGCGTTCGGCGAGAGGGCCAGCGACCCACGGACATTCGGTTGCTGGCGCTCATGGCTCCCGGTGACCTGATGGTCAACACACCATTGGATTTCATCACAAATCATTTGGACGTTCGCCTGGGTCTTCTCTTCCTGCTGCCGGACGAAATACTGCCGGCCATCATTCCCGATCACGACATCATGTTCATGGCTGCCAGCGAGGCTGAGCCTGCCGCGCTTGCGCGTATGCGTCGCCTATTCGATGTGTGGCCACGGCCGGTCTTGAACAATCCAAGGTTCCTGCCCGCGCTGGCACGCGATAAGCTAGCGGAGTTGCTTGCCGACGTGCCGAGCATTTGCAGCCCGCCCTCAGTCGAGGTCAGCCGTCGCCGGCTTGAGGAGCTATCGTGTCGCCCTGCCTCAATAGGTGACCTCCTTCCGGACTGCTCCTATCCCATATCCCATCTTGCTTCGCCCGGCCGAGTCCCACGCCGGCGCCGGACTTAAGAAGATTGAGGGACCGGCTGAGCTTGCATCCTATTTGCTGTTCTCGTTCGCTAAATCCTTTTTCCTGTCTGCTTTCGTGGACTATCGTTCAACGGATGGACTGTATCGGAAGTACCGCGTCGCGTTCATCGATCGTCAGCCCCATCTCTGTCATATGGCCACATCGCAGGATTGGATGGTACACTACCTGAATGCTGGCATGACCGAGAGTGCAGACAAACGCGCCGATGAAGCACAAACAATGGCGCACTTCGCCACAGGTTTTGCAGCTCGACATAGCGATGCATTCTTCGCTCTACATAGACGACTGCCTTTTAACTACTATTCGATTGACTGCAGTGAATTACCCGACGGACGACTTCTTGTGTTTGAGGCGGATACCGCAGCCATCATACATTCGATGGACTCCGCAGAAATCTTTCCATACAAGCAGCCGCACATGCAGCATATCTTCGACGCGTTTGGCGACATGTTGCGCATTCGAGCGGACCCTCCTTAGCAGTTCCGCTTTCCCTGACACGTTCTAGAGATTTCTGAGAAAGCAATCCGATGCTGTAGAAGGTAGCGTCTCAGTATCGAATTAGAGACATTTGAACGCATTGATATCTCTAAGTTTCTCTTTCTCACTGGCAAAAAACTCAAACTGACCCACTACCCTGTAGAAACCCCTTGACTACAAAGTCTTGAGTAGAGAGGCGGCGAAACCTGAATTATTGCCCCGGATAGAGCGAGCGCATCATTGCCCTTAACGCCGCGTCTAAATCGGGCTTGCCATGTAGATAGCAGCAATGTTGCAGCCACGCGCGAGATTATCGGAATCGAGGGTTTCTGTGCGGCGCTGGAGGGTTGCACAGGGTTGTCTCGGGTCGACGGGCTGCCGCGGGGTTGACCGGATCACGACGCTCAGCTTCCCTCCTGACGCCCGCGTGACCGTATTGAGGAGGATGAGCTGAGTGGACTTCACAATTGGCTGCACGCTGTCCTACACCGTCGAGACGCTCACGCCATTCGTGTTCAACCTCGAAGCGGCACGGTTCCCCCGCCAGCATATTCGCACCGAGCGTCTGTCCACGTCACCTCTCCTTGGCGAGCCGGACCGGTTCGAGGCGCCCGAAAGCAGCAATCGCTTCCTGCGCTACTTGGTTCCGGCCGGCGATTTCCGGATCGAATACGAGGCTGAGGTGTCGCTCGATCCGCTGATCATCGATCCGACCGAGGTTACGGAAATGGCGGCCGGGTCGCTGCCGATCGAGGTGCTGCCCTACCTGAACGCCAGTCGCTACTGCCAATCCGACCGGCTCAACCGCTTCGCCAACCGCCAGTTCGGCAGGGAGCCGGCGGGCCATCAGCGCGCCACGGCCATCTGCAACTGGATTCGAGACAACGTGGACTACCAAGCCGGCACCTCCGACGCGCTCACCAGCGCCTATGACACGCTGGGCGATCGAGCCGGCGTGTGCCGCGATTTCGCGCACCTCGCCATTGCGCTGTGCCGGGCAGTCGGCATTCCCGCCCGCTACATCAGCGCCTACGCTTGGCAACTCACCCCGCCCGACTTCCATGCAGTGTTCGAAGCTTACCTCCAGGGACCCGGCGGCGGCGCTTGGTATCTGTTCGATCCGACCCGCATGGCCGCCCTGGACGGCTTGGTGCGCATCGGCGCCGGGCGGGACGCCGCGGACGTCGCATTCTGCTCCATCTACGGGTCGGCCCAAGCCCAGCCGCCCTCCGTGTGGATCAAGGGACCGCCGCCGGGTCCCGTGCGCACGACGCAGGCGGTGAGCACGCAGGCGTCTTAGCCACGGGCTGCTAGAAGATCGCGATCAGCGCGATGCCGCCGACCATCAGCGCGCCGCCGACGATGCGCCACAGGTTGAGGCTGTGCTGCTCCATGCCGAACATGCCGTAATTGTCGATCAGCAAGGACATCAGGATGTTGGCCGTGATGGTCAGCCCGGCGAACGCGCCCGCCCCGACCTTGTCGACGAAGATCAGCCCGCAGACGACCGCGAGCGAGCCGACCAGCCCGCCGAGCGGCGCCCACCAAGGCATGTTGGACACGCCCTCCACGGTCGGCAACGGACGGGGCAGGCAAAAGAACACGACAGCGAGGAACGCCACGATCGGCAGGAAGGAGACCGTGCTGGCGAGCCATGGGTTGCCCAAGGATTTCCGGAGCGCGCCGTTCATCGGCGGGCCCCAGGCCTGCAGGACGCCTGCGATGAGGATGATGGGATAGAGCCAGGCGGCGCTGATGTTTTGCATGGGTTCGTCCTCAAAAGATTGGGTCAGCCAAATGCCAATGCGCTGGCGATCGCAAGCAGCAGGGCTGGCGGCATCACCAGCGCGCCGAGCTTGAGGAAGGCCCAAGCGCCCACGTTCTGCCCCTCGCGCCGCAGCGCGGTGAGCCACAGGATGGTCGCGAGCGAGCCGGTCACCGAGAGGTTCGGCCCCAAATCCACCCCAATCAGCACGGCGCTGCGCACGTGGTCCGGCACCTCGGCGATGTCGACGACGCGGCCCGCGACCAGTCCAGCTGGCAGGTTGTTGACGAGATTGCAGCCGACGGCGAGCGCCACGCCCGAGGCCCAGGCCGCCAGTGTCGCCGAGCGTTGGACGGCTTCGTGCAGCAGTGCCGCCAGGTTTGCCGTGACGCCTGTCTTCTCCAACGCCTCCACCAGCACGAACAGGCCCGCGACCAGCGGCAGCACGCTCCAGGAGATGTCCTTCAGCACGTCCAGCAGGCCGCTTTTCGCGCGCAGCAACACCAGTGCCGCCGTGGCAACGCCGGCGAGGAAGGTCGGCAGGCCGAGCTGGACGCCGAACGCGGACGACGCCAGCAGCACGACGGCCGTGCCGGCGATGCCCAGGGCCGCCGCCTTTCCAGCGGCGGACAGCTCCGGGACGTCGATATCCGAGGAAATCTCCTGGCGCAGCCGCTCTCGCTGGGTCCACCGCAGCACGAAATAGGTCGCGAGGATGGCGAGCACGGACGGGAGCGCGTATTGCGGCAGCCAATGCAGAAGGGGCGGCATGTGGCTGCCGTAGATGACCAGGTTGGCCGGGTTGGAGATGGGCAGCACGAAGCTGGCCGCATTGGCGATGAAGGCGCAGATGAACAGAAAAGGCAGCGGTTCCTTCGCGTCGGCGGCCTTGACCATTGCAGCGACGGCAGGGGTCAGCACCACCGCGGTCGCGTCGTTTGAGAGGAAGGCGGTCACGACGGTGCCGACGCAGAACACCAGGGTGAACAGCCGCGTGGCCGAGCCTTTCGCCAGCTTGGCCGCTTTTGCGGCAAGCCAGTCGAACAGCCCCTTCTGCCGGGCCAGCTCCGCAAGCAGCATCATGCCAGTGAGGAACAAGTAGACGTCCGTGCCCTTCTCGACGCCCGTGAGCGCGTCCGGGACGGACAGCAGGCCGAGCATGACAAGCAGGACCGCGCCCGTCACGGCCCAGATGAACTCGGGCCAGGAGAACGGGCGGATGATCACCCCGGCGGTGGCTGCGGCGGCGATGCCCCAGGTAGCCCAGGGAGACGCGGCGAACGCACCCATCATGCCGCCACCGGGCCGGCGCTGCGGGTGGCGGCCAATTTCGTTTCAGGCATCAAAAGAGCAAAGAAGGCGAACGCACAAAGGGCTATGCCGGCGAGGTAGAGAAACCCGATTGGATAGCCGAACCATTGCACGACGTAGCCGGCCGTCACGTTGCTCAAGGCGGCGCCGATGCCCACGGCCAGGGCGGTGAGGCCCTGAGCCAGGTTGAAACGGCCGGTGGCGCGCATGAGATCGGAGGCGATCAGCACCGAGATTACCCCAAAGATGCCCGCCGCCACGCCGTCGAGCAGCTGGATCGCGACCACGGCATACGGGCTGGTGGTGAACGAGAACAGCACGCCGCGCACCGGCAGAACAGCGAGGGCGATCAGGAAAATCGTCTTGCGGCCGGTGCCTCGCGCCGACGCCCGGCCCACCGTCCATGCGACGCCCACCATCACCAGCTGGGCCGCGATGATGCAGGCGGATAGCGCGATGGTGTCCGATCCCGGATGTGCTTGCGCCAGCACCTGCCCGGCCATCGGCAGCATCGCCGCGTTGCCGAAGTGGAACAGGACCACGGAGGCCAAGAAGATCAACAGGTCCCGCCGTTTCAGCAGGTCGCGGAAGGTGACCGGTTTGCCGCCATTCGCCTCATCCTCGCCGCCGCGGGCCCGCTCGTGGTCGATTTCGGCAGGGTTGATCAGGGTAACGACAGTCGCGCTCGCGATGGCAAAGGCGCAGACGAGATAGAAGATCCAATCGTAGCCGACATATTGCCCCAGCACTCCGGCCAACCCGGCAGCGACGAAGTTGCCGCCGTGATTGAAGCTTTCGTTGCGGCTGATCCGTGCGTCGAGCCGCTGCCGGCCGACCAAGCCGAGCGACAGGGCCGCGAAGGCGGGTGGAATAACGGCCAGGGCCGCCCCCAGCATCACCTGCGCCGCGATGACGGTCGCGAAATGTGGAAAGGACGCGATGAGCAGACAGCCGGCCGCCACCATCATTCCCGAGGCCGCGATGAGGAACCGCTTCGCCTGCGTCGCATCCACCAATAATCCGGCCGGCACTTGGCAAATCGCGGCCGCGATGGACGACGCCGCAACGGCAACCCCGATCGCGCCGGCGTCCCAGTGCTCCCCGCCCTTGAGGAACACCGCCAGATACGGCCCGACCCCGTCCCGCACGTCGGCCATGAGGAAGGTGATGGCATCCAGGCCGCGTAGCGAGCGCGCAGATGGCTGGTTCCCGTCCGCGCGCTCGCAGGCTTGCGTGCCGGCGGCGCTCACCATCTTTGCCTGTTCCGGTTCAAGCCCGTGGCGGGGCGCCGGACCAGTCTCAATGGCGTTCGAAGCATCGTGCAGCTCCAGGCGGATGCGGGATCATGGCGGTTGGCCGGGCGTGTCCCAGCGGCTTAGGACATCTCTCACTGAATCCAAGGTTGACCCGGTGCAAGCCGGCCTTCCTTTGGTTGGGCAGCACGCCGGAAGAAAGGTCAACTCCTTCCGGCGGCTTCGGCTCAAGGAGGCGGAGGTGGCGCTGCGCCCAGGATCGGCGGGGGTGGCGGCCGACGCGCGTCACCGCCGGGTCCGCCCGGGCCACGCGGCGGCTGGATCGGGGTCATTTGATCGCGCGACGCCCCAATCGTCCGCACGTCCACCATCCTGCCGAGATCGTTTGCAATCCCGGGCCCTTGGGCGGCGACGGTTTGCCCCGGCGCCAGCAGGGCACCGAGACGGGCCGCCTCCGGAGGCGGCAACCGCAGCACCGTGCCATCCTCCAGCATCGCGCCGTTCGCCTCTCCCCGCGGTCCGTGCAGCACGGCCAGCACCTTGCCCGACACCTCGGACGGAGGGCCGGCGGCGGGGCCACCGGGTAGCGGCCGCATGCCAGCGGGTCCGGGACCTCCCGGAGCGCCATGGCCGTGGCCAGGGCCACCGGGACCGGGCGGCCCCAGATCGACCACCGTCTGCCGGCTCGCGTCATCGGTCACGGACATGGCGGCCACCATCGGGATGGCTGCCGCGCGCAGGCCGCGCACCGTGACGGCGTCGCCGAGCTTCACCGCCGCCACCAGCTGGATGGAGAGGTGCGGCGGGACGTGCACTTGCGTGCCGTCTGCCAGCAGGAAGCCGTCCACATCGCCCCGGGGCGTGAGGGTGAAATATTTCACCGTGCCGCGCGTGGCGGGCAGCTGATTGGGGTCGAAAACCGGCGGCGTTTGGGTCAGCGGCGCGGCTGCGGGCGGCGTCTGGGCAAGCACGCCGTGGGCGAGCGATCCGAGAGCAGTGGTCGCAAGCAGAAGGGCCGCCAATTTCGTTCTCATGTGGTTTCACTCCAGATTAAGCCTGCTAAACGAGGCATATCCGTAGTTCAGCAAAACACGTGCCACATGATGAATATAAGGATTTGGCTGTTTTGACTTTCAAGAGTGAGCAGATGTCAGGATTGATGACAGGTAGGCGTCTGTTAAGGCGACACATTTCTTTATAGCTTTTGGCGAAGACGATGAGCCGTCTCACTCCGCACTAAGGCCGTGTCGCCGCATCTTGTCGTATAGCAGCTGCCGGTTGATGCCGAGCCTGCGCGCGGCCTCGGTCCGGCTGCCGCGCGCTTCGGCCAGCGCGCGCCGAATCATCGTGCGCTCCAACTCGGCGACGGCTTCCGGCAAGGTCAAGTCGCCCCCGATCGCGCCGGGCGCCGGTGCCGCAGCGTCGTCTGGCCGAAGGAAACCAAGGTCGGACACGTCGATTGCCGGACCCCTGGCGAGCGCTGCTGCGCGCTCGATCGCGTTCCGCAGCTCGCGGACGTTGCCGGGCCAGCTCCAGCGTTCCAGCAGGACCGCGGCCTCGGACGACAGGCGTTTGGGCTGCCCTGGATTGGTGAGAGTTAGGAAATGCTTGGCCAATGGTACGATGTCCGACACACGCTCCCGCAACGGCGGCAGCGCGATCGGGATAACGTGCAGGCGGTAGTACAGATCGGCGCGGAATCCGCCGGCGTCGACCAGCTGCAGCAGGTCGCGGTGGGTCGCGGCGACGATGCGCACGTCCACCGGGACCGGCCGTCCGCCGACCGGAGTGACAATTCGCTCCTGCAGCACGCGCAGGATTTTGGCCTGCATGGCGGCATTCATGTCGCCGATCTCGTCCAGCAGCAGGGTGCCGCCCTGCGCCTCGCGAAACCGCCCGGCCTGCGCCTTGACCGCCCCGGTGAACGCGCCGGGCACGTGGCCGAACAGCTCGCTTTCCAACAGGTCCGCCGGGATCGCGGCGCAGTTCACGCTGATGAACGGGCCCGTTGTCCGGGAACCATGGTCGTGCAGCGCGCGCGCCACGAGTTCCTTGCCGGTGCCGGTTTCCCCGGTTACGAGCACGGTCGCCTCAGAGGCGGCGGCCATGCCGATCATTTTTTGCACGGCGCGGATCGCCGGGCTGGACCCGACCAACGGTCCGTCGGGCGCCTCCGCAGCCGTGGCCGGTGTGACGGTGCGGCTGAGCGCGCGGGCCAGCACATCCATCACTTCAGCCCGGCCGATCGGCTTGGTCAGGTGATCGAATGCACCCTGCCGCATGGCGTCGATGGTGTTCGCTCCCGACGCGAAGGCGGTCAGCACCACGACCGGCACCGCCGGGCCCGCGGCGTCGCCTCGCAGGCGTGCCAGCACCGACAAGCCGTCCAGGCCCGGCATGCGGAGGTCGAGGAACACGAGGTCCGGCTGGCTCGCTTCAAACAGGGCAAGGCCCTCCTCTCCGCTGGCGGCTTCGGCTACGTCATGGCCGAGGTCACGCAGGGTCTCCGCAAGGCCGTCTCGAAACGCCGGGTCGTCATCTACGACGAGGAGCCTGGGCATGTCCCCTCCCGATACGGAATCGTAAGCGCGAACGTGCTGCCCGGGTTCTCCGGCCGGTAGGCCACGGCGCCTCCGTGCGCGTGCGCGATTTCCTGGACGATGGAGAGGCCGAGCCCGGTTCCGTACGCCCGGGCCGACACGAACGGCTCAAACAGATGCCGACGAACCATTATCGGGAGCCCCGGGCCATTATCGGTGATACGCAGGCGAAGCTCGCCGTTCTCCGCGGTGGCCGCGATCATCACGACGCCGCCCTCCGGCATGCCCTGGATTGCGTTCAGGACGAGGTTGTCGAGCGCTCGCCTGATCCGATCGGGATCGAGCGGCCATTGCATCGCCGGGGCAGCCACGAGCAATCGGACGCCGTGACTGGCGGCCAGGTCGCGATAGAATTCCGCCGTCGCGTTCAGCATCGCCGGCACCTCGACGCACTGCCATTGCGGCTCGCTGCGATGCGTCAAGGCGAGCAGGTCCCGCAGCAAAGCGTCCAGCCGTCCGATCTGCCCCAGCACCATCTCCAGCGCGGCCCGGCGCCTTGCGTCGTCGCTCAACAGCGCATTCTCGGCCTTCAGCCGCATCGCCGCGATCGGGTTGCGGATTTCATGCGCGATGCCGGCCGCGACACGGCCCAAGGCTGCCAAGCGCTCGGACGCGACAACCTGCGCCGACAGGGTTTCCGCTTCATGTCGCATGGCGCGGACCTTCGACGTCGCAGCGTTGAGGCTGGCGATGATGCGATCCAGTTCGCGCTCGCCGGTCGGTTCCAGCAACGGCGGGTCCACCCCCGCATGCTGCCCGACGGTCGCTTCGAGCTTGCTGAGCTTGCGGGACCAGGTCAGCAGCAGGTTGGTCATCCAGCCGGCCGACGCCAGGACGGACGCGAGCAGGACGCCCAGGCCGCCGATCAGGCGCGTGTAGCCGGCGCCTTGGCCGGTAAACACCCGCGTCATGGTCCAGGCCGTGAGTCCGTCGATCGGTCCAAACAGCGGACAGGCCCGCATCAGCAGGGTCTGCAGGCGCCCGACCTGCCGGGCATCCACGGCCCGCTCCTCGGTTAGCGCCTCCGCGTTGGTTGTCCGGATGCGATCCGTTTCGGCGGCCGGCAAATCAGTTTTTGGCCCGGTGCCCTCGTAGGTCGGATAAGCATACGCAAGCGACCCGGCGGCGCGCTGCCAGATGCCGCCCTCGACGCCGGGGCTGTGCGCCAGCGCAACCGCGACCACCGCGACGAGGCCCTGCCGCAAATCCGGGTCGTATAGATCGGTAGGGGGATGGGTCCAGTTGGTGATGTAGAAACGATAGCGGTTGGTGATCTCGTCGCACGCACGGCCGGTGACGGCCTCCGCCCGTGCGACCTGGTCGATCGAGGATTGCTGATACAGCTGAAGCAGCATCGTCCCGACGGCGACGGACGAGATCAGCGAGATGGCCCATAGGATCAACAACCGGCCGCGGAGGGACCAGCCCCGAGTATTCCGACGTCGCTGACGGGAGGGCATGGGTGGATCGAACTTTCTTGTGGGCGATCCGGCTGCTGAAAAGGGTGTCGGCACGCAGGCTATCGCATGTGGATTCCAATAACGTGGGTGTTCCAGAGCCCTCCGCCGCCGGGGGGCGAGGGAGAAGGCAGAGGGGCCGGTCGGGAGCGGTAGCCCTGAGTTGACATGCCAAGTTGATGGCGCAAGCCTTCGGTGCTGGAAAAGCGCAGCTTAGGCATGGGCGAGGCGACTCCGCGTCGAACACATGCCTGCCGCGGCATGTCATCTTGAATGGAAGGACCGTGCTGTGTCAGCGACATTTTGGGTCGCACTCGGGGGCGCTTTGGGCAGTGTGGCCCGCTACTGGGTTGCGCTATGGGCGATGCCGATGAGCCGCAGCCTGCCTGTCGGCACGATTGGGATCAACATTGCCGGGTCGTTCCTGATCGGCTTCTTCGGCACGCTGACCTTGGAAAGCGGCCGGCACCCGATGCCGGAGACGGTCCGGCTGTTCGTCATGGTCGGCTTCTGCGGCGGATTCACGACGTTCTCGTCCTTCAGCCTGCAAACGCTGGATCTGCTGCGCGGCGGCGCGTGGGGACGGGCGCTGCTCAACGTCGCATTCTCGGTCCTGCTGTGCCTAGCGTTTGTAGCCATCGGGCACGGGCTTGCGTCCTACTGGAACGGCGACCCGCGCCAGGTAACCGAAAGAATAGTTGAGGAGGAAACACCGTCTTGAGAGCAGCGATCCAATCGAGTGGACTTTCGGGGAAATTCATCACCCCAGCCTCAAGGCTCCCCTCATTTTTAAACCGCACCGAACATCTCACTGAATACCGGTTGTTGTGCCAGCATTTGCGAGAACTGTTCGAGCAGGGGCCGTAGGT
>JAABUJ010000789.1_pt1 | contig 56189 bp, 47 predicted proteins | sample 5559131 | NCBI WGS metagenome assembly JAABUJ01 (sample SAMN10711875, study PRJNA513366) | rock metagenome | isolation source: Antarctica rocks | place: Antarctica: Victoria Land, Mt New Zealand nord | collected 2016-01-07
CCGCCTGACGGCGGGCAGAAGCGGTTCCAGATGCTGCCACTGCGTGTCCGTGAGGTCGGTCGAGTAAGCTTTGCGTTCGTTCACGAAGCCTTATTGCCAAAATACTGGCTTTTTATACACACTCTGAGACGTCGGCGGGGCAGCGCGGGGCGGGCGTCTACGCCGAGCTTGGCCTGTTCTCGCCGCGCCGGACGGATTACGATCTGACGGTCTCGGGCGGCGACGTGCTGGCGGCCATCCCGAACCCCGGCCAGAACTACAGCGGCCGCTTCGGCGGCAGCGGCGGCGACGAGTCCCAAGGCTACGGCGCGACCCGGTTCGTGCAGACCCCGGCGGGCGCGTCGCTCTTGGGCGCGTCGGTCAACATGTGGGCGATGCGCGCCTTCGACGTCCAATCCACCGCCGACCTGGGCGGCAGCTTCGACGCCCGTTTGACGCCGGGGGTGGGCGGGTCGGCGCTGGCGGGCACGATCACCAACCACACGGGCCGTGCCCTGACCGGCTGCCGCCTGCTGTACCGGGGCCAGTCCGCAAATCTGGGCGACTTGGCCCCCAACGCCGCCCTGCCCGTCTCGGGCGTCTCCGGCCAGAGCGGGGGACAGGGCCTGATGCTGTCGGCGGGGGAGCCGTATTCCGCGGACGATGCCCAGGCACCCGTCGGCGCGCGGATGCGGGCGGCGCTCTCGGAGTACGCTCAGTCGCTCACCAGGCCGCCCGACAACAATTACTACAACGCCTACGGCAGCCAAGCACCGGTGCCGCCCTACGCCCCCGCACCGGGCGAGGCCCTGCTGGTCGGATGGAGCGACGACCCGAGCCTGGCCGGCCCGGCCCCGCGCGTCGATGGCCGCGCCGTCAAAGAAAATGACGTTTCGCTGGTCATCATCCACCTGCCGGTCGCGGGCGGGTAAGCCAACCATGCCCCTCTTTTCCGACAACCCGGTTTTGGAGCGCGAGCTGCGCGGGAGGCTCCGGCTGCGCCGCCGGGGCAGCCCCGCCGGGTCGTGGGTGGCGGCCGGGGCAGTGGCCCTGGCCGCGCTCTACGGCTACGTCCGCGGCATGATCGGCCTGGCCCACGGGACGCAGCGGGACGCGCAGGACCTGTGGCCCTACCTCGTCTTCGGCCTCCTGGCCTTGATCACCCTGCTGGCCCCGGCCCTGTCCTCCACGGCCATCTCGGTCGAGCGCGAGCAGCAGACGTGGGAGACGCTGGAGGCGACGCTGCTGTCCTCGCGGCAGGTGATCTTGGGCAAGTGGCTGGGGCGGCAGGTGATCCCCGGCCTGCTGCTGCTGATCGCCCTCCCGTTTTTGGTGGCGACCGAGGTGAAGGGTCTGCTCGGTGCCCCCGTGCTGCTCCTTTCGCTGCTGTTTTTGGTCGGGACGTCCCTGGCCTTCGGCCTGCTGGGCCTGTTCTGCTCCTATCGGGCGCGGCGGACGATGACGGCGACGGCCTCGTCGCTGACGACGCTGGCCCTGCTGTGTATCGGGACGCCGGTCTTCGAGCAGATACTGCACTCGTTCTTCGGCGCGGGGCAGGGGAACGACACGACGCCGGTGATGTGGATCAACCCGTTCTACGCCCTGGGCGCGCTGCAAGGTGCGCTCCTGCCCGAATCCGGCGGCCACGATCCCAGTCTGGCGGGGGTGGCCGACGGCGTCCTGTCCTTCTATGCGCTGACCCTCGTCGTCTTCGGCGTGGGCGCGCTGTACCTGATGCTGCGCGGCTACGGGCGGGCGGCGCGGAATTAGCCGGCGTCCCGGCACTAGCCTAGCCGGCCTACTGGTGAATGAAAGCCGCTCCGCGGCCAAAGAAGTATCGGGCATCTTGTCCGCAGTGCCGGAGGCACTTTCACTCCATGGTAGACCGGCTAGGCCGGTGCCGGGTCTCAAACGCCGCGATCTTCCAGAGGACCATTACCCGTGATCGACATCCAGCATTTGCACAAGCAGTACAAGGGCCTCAACGCCGTCAAAGACCTCAGCCTCCACCTCGACGCGGGGGACATCTTCGGCTTCATCGGGCCGAACGGGGCGGGCAAGACGACCACCATCAAGATGCTGGCGACCCTGCTGCGGCCAACGTCCGGCACGGCCACCATCGACGGCATCAATGTGGTCGAGCACCCCGAGGCGGTGCGCGGGCGCATCGGCTATATGCCCGCGTTTTTCGGCATCTACGACGACATGCGCGTGTGGGAGTACCTGGATTTCTTCGCGGGCGCGTACCGGTTGCCCAAGGCGCAGCGCCCGCGCATCATCGACGACGTGCTGAACCTGACCGATCTGACCATCAAAAAAGACAACTACGTGGAAGAACTATCCACGGGCATGAAGCAGCGGCTGTGCCTCGCCAAGACGCTGATCCACGACCCCAAGGTGCTGCTGCTGGACGAGCCGGCCTCGGGCCTGGACCCGCGCGCGCGCATCGAGATCAAGGAGCTGTTCAAAGAGCTGAAGGCCATGGGCAAGACGATCATCATCTCGTCGCACATCCTGCCCGAACTCGCCGACTTCTGCAACAAGGTCGGCATCATCGAGCGCGGCGAGATGCTGGTCTCGGGCGACGTCCAGGACATCATGGCCCAGGTCACGGGCGGGCGGACCCTGGAGGTGAGTCTGCTGGGGGACCACGACCGCGCCCAGGGCCTGCTGTCCGACGCCCCCGGCGTCCGCGCCGTCCGCGCCGTGGACGGGCGGCTGCACGTCGAGTTCACCGGCGATCCCGCCATGCAGGCGGATTTGAACACCCTGCTGGTCGCCCAGGGCCTGCGCGTGCTGTCGTTCTCCGAGCAGGAAACCGATTTAGAAGACATCTTCATGAAAGTGACAAAGGGGCTGGTGCAGTGAATTTCGGGGCAGTGATCCTGGAACGGTTCCGACTGGTGCGGGCACGGACGCCCCAGCGCGTCGCCCCGCCGGCGGAACCCGTCGCCCCGCCCCGCGCGTCGCGCGTCGGCATCCTGGGCCTATCCCGTCGCGTGGGCACGTTCTCCGAGGTTGGACTGCGCTCGTGGGACGAGGCCGGCTGCCAGGCCGTCGAGGAGGTGCTGGCGACGGCGGGCGAGAGCGTCTTCTTCGTCCACCGGCCCCTGGTCATCCACGTCTCCCCCCCCCAGGTTCAGCGCGTCCTGCGGGATTGGTGCGACGCGCCGCACCTCGATTCGCGCTGCGACCTGGTGCTGACGGTGGGCGGCACGGGCTACACCTCCCAGGATGTCGTGCCCGAGGCGACGCTGGCCGTCTTGCACCGCGTCGACCCGCCCATCCCACAGCTCCTGCGGATCGCCGCCTACGACGCCGGCCAGCCGCAGGGCGCTTTGTCGCGCGGCGTCGCCGGGCTGCGCCGCCGGACGCTGCTCATCAACCTGCCCGGCGACGCGCGCGGCATGGCCGATCAGGACTGCCTCCGCACCGCCACCCAAGCCCTCCTCCCCCACCTGCCCGGCATACTGGCCGCCCTGCGGGGATAGAAGCCCCTCACGTTGACCCCCGGCCCTCCGGCGTGATATACTGCTTCCATGTCCACCGGCCCTTTGCGTGACCCTTTCCATGCCCTGTTCGGCCAAACCCCCACCTCCGCGCTGGCCCCCGAATCGCCCGAAGAGGCCCAGGAGATCGTGCGGTGGTCGGCGGGCAAATCCATCGTGCCATGGGGCGGTGGGACACGCCAGGCGCTGGGCCATGCGCCCGTGGGCTATGACGTTTGCCTGTCCACAGCGGGCCTGGACCGCATCACCGATCACCAGCCCGCCGACCTGACCGTGACCGCCCAGGCGGGCGTCACCGTGGCCCGCCTGCAAGAGACACTGGCCGCGCACGGACAGTTCCTGCCGCTCGACATCGCCCGGCCCGACCTCCAGACGGTCGGGGGCGTCGTCGCCGCCCGCGCCGACAGCCTGCGCCGCCTGGGGCTGGGCAGTGTCCGCGACGCGCTGCTGGGCGTCACTGTCCTGAACAGCCGGGGAGAGTGGGTGAAGGGCGGCGGCAAGGTTGTCAAGAACGTCTCCGGCTACGACCTACCCAAGCTCTACTGCGGCTCGCTCGGGACACTCGGCCTCATTGTGGAAGCGACGTTCAAGGTCGCGCCCCTGTCCCCCGCCTCGGCTACGGCCTTGCTGCCGCTGCCCGCCGACCACAACACCGAGGACGTACTGGACGCCCTGCTCGGCTCGGACCTGTCGCCCTCGTTCCTGTTCCTGCTCAATCCCGGCGCGGCCCGAAGCGTACTGCCGCAGGCGGACGACGCGCAATACATCGTGGCCGGATTTGACGGACCCGCCGAGGCCGTCGCCTGGCAGGTCGAGACGCTGGGCGCGGGTGCGCTGGATGTCGCTGAGGCCGAAGCCCTGCGCGCGCGTCTGCGCGACTTCGCGCTGGACCCGGCCCCCATGACCGCCTCGTTCCATATTCTGTCGTCGCAGGTCGGGGCCTACGTCCGCATGGCCGAGTGGACCGCCCGCCGGGCCGGGTTTGCGGCCCGAGTCGCCGCCGACGCCGCCCTCGGGCTGGTTCACGCCCACTTCGCACCGGCCCGGCCCCGCCCCGACTGGCCGGCCTTCTACGCCGACCTCAAGGACAAGGCCGCGCGCGTCGGCGGCAGTTTCGTGATCGAGCGGATGCCGGACGTTTTGCGCGCCGCCGACGTCCCCATCTGGCTGCCCCTGCTGCCCGACTTCGCCCTGATGCGCCGCCTGAAACAGACCCTGGACCCGGACGGCATGTGGAACCCCGGACGTTTCGTGGGCGGGATTTAGCGGGGGGATTTAGCGGGGTGGCTGAGACGCCCCGATTGTCCGCCGCGCCTGGTATACCTGGTATAATAGCCGCACCCATGACCGACGCCGATCAGAAACAGCGAAGGGCACAGCCTGAACGGGACGCGCAGCACGAACACGATTTGATGTTCTGCGTCCACTGCGGGCTTTGCCTGCCGGCCTGCCCGACCTACCTGGAGACCGGAAGCGAGGCGGACAGCCCGCGCGGGCGTCTGGTGCTGATGCGGAAGATGCACGAGGGGAGCCTGTCGCCCGCAGATGCGGGCGTGACTAACCACCTCGACTTGTGCCTCGGCTGCCGGGCCTGCGAGACCGCCTGCCCGTCGGGGGTTCCTTATGGGCGCATTCTGGAGACGGCGCGCGAGCGCATCCATGCCGAAAAAGTCAGGCCCCTGCTCACCGATCTGTCCCGGCGCGGCCTCCTGGACACCCTGGCCCGCCCCGCCCGCCTCTCCGTCGCCCTGCGAATGGCGCGGGCTGTGACCGACGGCGCTGTCCCTGGCGCGGCCGTGCGCGCGCTGTCCGGCGACCCCGCCCAGTCCGCCCAGCGGGCCGTCCTGCCCGATGTGCTGAGTCCGGCCCTGCCGCCCGCCGTGACGCCGGCCGTCGGTCCGAAGCGGGCGCGGGTCGGCGTCCTGTCCGGCTGCGCCATGCGCGTACTGTTCGGCGATGTCAACGCCGACACGGTCCGAGTCCTCGCCGCCAACGGCTGCGAAGTCTTGGTCAACCGGCGGCAGGGCTGCTGCGGCGCGCTGCACGGCCATAACGGCTTGGGCGAGGCCGCGCGGGACTTCGCCCGAGATCTGATCGACGCCTTCTCCCCGTTCGACGGCCTGGACGCCGTCGTCGTCAACTCAGCGGGCTGCGGATCGCAGATGAAGGAATACGGGCAGCTTTTAGCCGATGACCCGGCCTACGCCGCCCGCGCGCGGCAGTTCGCCGCCAAGATGCGCGATGTCTGCGAGTGGCTCGACGAATTGGGCTGGGTCGCGCCGCTCGCACCGGGCGTGGGCAACGAGGTGGTAATGACCTACCACGACGCCTGCCACCTGGCCCACGGGCAGGGCGTCCGCGACGCCCCCCGGAGGCTGCTGGCCCTCCTGCCGGACGTGCGCTGGGTGCCGCTGGCCGAGAGCGAGGTCTGCTGCGGCTCGGCGGGCATCTACAACCTGACTGAGCCGGACATGGCCCGCCGCCTGCGATCGCGCAAGCTGGACCATATCCTGGCAACCGGGGCCTCGGTCGTCGCGACGGGCAACCCCGGCTGCCTGTCGTGGGTGACTGCGGGGCTGGAAGAGCGCGGCCTGTCCCATGTCCGCGTCGCCCATCCCGTGACGCTTCTGGCGGAGGTGCTGGAGAATCAATGCTGACACGACACATCGCAGAATTGCAGCGCGACCTGCGAACGCTGGCTGTTCACGAGGACACGCTCCATGCGCTTTCGGATGCCGTCCTCCACGCTTTCAACCATGACGGCAAGCTGCTGACCTGCGGCAACGGCGGGTCGGCGGCGGAGGCCGCCCACCTGGCCGAAGAGTTCACGGGCCGGTTTTATCGTGAGCGGCCCTCGCTACCGGGGATGTGCCTGTCCATCGACGGGACGCTGCTGACGTGCATCGGCAACGACTACGGGTTCGATGAGGTCTTCGCCCGGCAGGTGCGGTCCTTGGGGATGCCCGGCGACGTCCTGGTCGTGTTCACGAGCAGCGGCAACTCGGAGAACGTCGTGCGCGCACTGACCGCCGCGAAAGAGCGCGGCCTGGTCACGGGCGCACTGCTGGGCAAGACCGGCGGCAGGTGCCGGGGGCTGGCCGACTTCGAGATCGTCGTCGAGAGCGTCAACCCCAGCGCGATGCGCGTCCAGGAGTGCCACCAGGTCCTGCTCCACGCCCTGTGTGAACACGTCGAAACGAAGCTGCTGGGTCTGGCCCCCTAGTCTTAGAGAACCACACCATGACCTTTTGTGACAAGCTCAATGCCCGAGTCCCGACGCTCTCCTACGAGTTCTCGCCGCCCAAGAACCCGGCGGGATGGGCGACGCTCTATTCTACATTGGGTGAGATCGCCCGCCAGGCCCCCGACTTCGTTTCGGTGACCTACGGCGCGGGCGGCTCCAATCGGCAGAAGACGATGGACCTGGTCAGCCGGATCGAGCGCGAATTGGATATCGAATCGGTGCCGCACCTCACCTGCGTCGGCCACTCTCAGGAAGAGATTCGCAATATCCTGTCGTCCCTGTCGGCGGCGGGCATTCGCCACCTGATGGCCCTACGCGGCGACGCCCCGCTGGACGATCCGGCCTATTCGCCGCACCCGGACGGCTTCGCCCACGCCAGCGACCTGATCGCGTTCGTCCGGGACCATTACGACTTCCACATCGGCTGTGCGTTCTACCCGGAAAAGCACCCGGACGCGGCCCACATCGACGAGGACGTGGCCTGGCTGCGCTTCAAACAGGACTGCGGGGCCGCGTTCGCCACCTCGCAGCTCTTTTTCGACAACGCGGCCTTTTACGATTTCCGGGAGCGGGCGGCACGGGCAGGTGTCACTTTCCCGCTGCTCGCCGGTATCCTGCCCGTGACGTCGCTGGGGCAGATCGCGCGCATCGCCCAGATCAGCGGCCAGGAGATTCCCGCCGCGCTCCTGGACGCGCTGGGGTCGGGTACGGACGCCGAGGTCCAGGCGCGCGGAATCGAGTACGCCCTGTGCCAGTGCCGAGACCTGATGGAGAACGGCGTGGCGGGCGTCCACCTGTACACGTTCAACCGGGCGACGGCGGCGGTGCGGATCACCAAAGCCTTGCGCGATGAGGGCTTCTTCCCCCCCGTGCGCCGGCCCCAGTAGCGCGGCGGCGCTTCCCTGCTCACCCTCATTTCACGGAGACCTCATTTGACCGACAGACCCCTGACCTATGATGCCCAGTCGTTTCTGATCCGCGGCGAGCGCATCTTCCTCACGTCCGGGGCGATCCACTACCCGCGCATCCCCCGCGAGTTGTGGGCGGACCGCATCGGCAAGGCCAAGGCCGCCGGCCTGAACACGCTCCAGCTCTACTTCTTCTGGAACGTCCACGAACCGGAAGAGGGGCAATTTGACTTTACGGGCCAGGCCGATGTCGCACACTTCTTAGACCTCATCGCCGAGGCCGGCCTGTACGCCGTGGTCCGTCCCGGACCGTACATCTGCGCCGAGTGGGACGGCGGCGGCTTCCCGTCCTGGCTGTACAACAAGGCCGGGCTGGAGACGCGGACGCTCAACCCCATCTACCTCCGGTGCGTCGAAAGTTATTGGAACCGGCTGCTGCCGATCTTCGCCTCGCGGCAGATCACGCGCGGCGGCAACATCATCCTATGCCAGATCGAGAACGAGCTGAACCTGGGCGGCACACAGGGGCGGGCGCAGGAGCGGTACATGGACGCCCTGATCGCTATTGCCCGCCGGAACGGCATCGACGTCCCGCTGATCACCTGCGAGGGGCAGATCGACGGTGCCATCGAGTGCATCAACGGCCACAGGCCCGCCGACCGCTTCGCCGATTACCGCCGCCGGCAGCCGGACAAGCCGCTTCACTCGACCGAGTTCTGGCCCGGCTGGTATGACACCTGGGACACGCCCAAAAACAGAGGCGCTGCTTGGGTGGACGCGGACGTGTTCGATCCGGCCTTCACCGAGCGCGAGACGTGGCGCATCCTGGCGATGGGCGGGGCGGGCTACGACTACTATATGTGGCACGGCGGGACCAACTTCGGCTACACGGCCATGCACCCGCAGGCGACGTCCTACTACGACACGGCGCCACTGTCCGAGACCGGCGCGCTGCACGAGAAGTACGGGCGGACCCGCCGCGTCGCCCTCTTCGCCCAGTGCTTCAAAGACGTGCTGCTGAACGCGCCCGTGTATGACCCCGCGCTGCACTGCCAGGTGCTCGACGGCGGCGTCCTGCTGCACCGGCGCGAGACGGAGGCGGGCAAGCTGTGGTTTTTGGAGAACCCGACCGAAACGCGGGCCGAGGTCGATCTGTCCCAGGTCGGGCCCGACCTGCCCCACCGCATAGGCGTCCCCGCCCGCACGGCCCGGCCCCTCGTCCTGGACTGGTCAGTGGGCGGGACGCCGATGGACTTCTACGCCCCAATCATCACCCAGATTTTAGAAACGTCGGACGAGACGGTCATCGTTGCCTACGACCCGGACAGCGACCCCAAGTTCGCCGCCACGCCCGGCGACCCCGCCCACGTCCGCCGCCACACGTCCCCCACGGGCCGCGCGCAGACCTTCCTGACGCTGACGCCGGGCCAGATGGACAGCACCTGGTTCGGCACGGACGGCACGATCTATCTGGGGGCCTACTACTTGCGCGAGACGCCTGGCGGGGGGACGCTGGCCGAGCTGACACCGGGCACGACCGACCTGTGGCGCTACCAGGGCGGCGCGTGGACGCCGTTGCCGGTCCCTGAAACGGCTTTGCCCGATGTGCCCGTGCTGGAGAACTGGCAATCCGCACCCGCCGACGACGAGGCGCAGCCGGGTTTCGATGACTCGGCCTGGACCGCGATGACCCAGCCGATCAGCCGCATCGCCCTGGGTGACAAGAGCGGCTACGCCTGGTATCGGGCGACCGTTCATTCCGACCGCGACCGGGATGCCTCGCTGACCCTGACCGCCCTGGCTGACCGCGCCCTGCTGCTGGTCAACGGCGAACACATCGCCACCAGCCAGACGCCCGCCGAAGAGCGCGTCGCCGACCCGTCCCTGTCCGCCGCCGTGCCGCTCCGAGCGGGTGACAACACCGTGGCCGTGTTGAGCGACGACCTGGGCCGGCTCAAGGGCGCGTGGCAGTTCAAGGGGCGGCGCTTGGAGGAAGACAAAAAGGGCCTGTTCGGCCCCGTCCTGCTGGACTTCAGCGTGCCCTTAACGGACTGGACCTTCCGGCCCAAGCTCGCCTGGGAGATCGCCCCGCAGGGCATCGCGTGGGGGCCGCTCCAGTCGGACCCGCGCCCCCTGCGCCTGTTCCGGGCGACGTTCGTCCTTCTGTCGGAAGAGCTGGCCTTCCCCGACCGCGAGCTTGTCGCCCATTTGGACGGCCTGGGCAAAGGCGTGTTGTACGTCAACGGGATCAATCTGGGGCGCTACTGGGTGCAGAACGGCCACACGCGCTACTTCGTGCCCAAGTGCTGGCTGCGGGAGCACAACGAGCTGGTGCTGTTCGAGGAGACGGACGCGACGCCCGAAGGGGCGTGTCTGGCGTGGGACGCCCTGGCAATCGGGGCGCTGGTGAGTGTGTAGGGACAGAACCCACCCCGGCGGGGCAGGTTCTGCCCTAAATCCCTACCTTCTGCCCCGTCCGCGCGCTGACCGCGACGGCGTCCAGGGCGCGCATGTTGGCGACGGCGTCCTCGGCGGACAGCAGGAACACGTCCTCGCCCAGGATGCTTTGTGACAGGGCATCCACCTCGTTGACGTACATGTTGCCGGGCGGGGACTGATACTCAGTGTCCTCGCCGCCGCGCGAGACGCAGTAACCGCCCGTGTCCGAGGCCGCGCCCGCCTCGGCCCCGCCCATCAGAAAGCGCGGGACGCTGACAGATGCCTCGCTGCCGACGATCTCGTAGGTCGCCCGCAGAGACAGCGCGAACGAGCAGTCGATCAGGGCCATGCCCTCCTCGCCGAACTCCATCAGGGCCGTCGTGGTCGTGTCGATGCCCGAACTCTTGTCGTACAGCGACTTGGCCGTCACCGCCGTCGGCTCGCGCCCGAAGGCGCGACGGGCGATGTGCAGGCAGTAGCAGCCGACGTCGAAGAGCGCGCCCCCGCCCATGCCCGGATCGCGCCGGTAGTCATCCCGGTCGGTCTGCACGAACGAGAACGACGCCCGCACCAGCTTGATGTCGCCCAATGCGCCCCCGCGCACCAGCTTCGCCACTTCCTGTTGCAGGGGATGGTAGCGGTACATGAACGCCTCGGAAAGCAAAACGCCGTTGTTTTCCGCCGTTTCCTGCATCTCCTGGGCCTGCATCGCGTTCAGGGCCAGCGGCTTCTCGCACAAGACGTGCTTGCCGTTGTTCATCGCCTCCACGGCCCAGCCCAGGTGCAGGTTGTTGGGCAGCGGCAGGTACACGACGTCCACGGCGTCGTCGGCGATCAGCGAGTCGTAATCGCCGTAGGCGGCCACGCCCGTCCCGGCGAGGGCGGCGATCTCCTGCGCGCTCTCCCGGCTGCGCGAGGCCACGCCGACCAGCTCCGCGTGGCCGCTGGCGAGGATCGCCGGGATGACCGCCTCCTGCGCGATCCGCGATGTCGCCCCGATCACGCCCCACCGCACTTTACGCCCGTTTGCACCGTTGTCCGCCATGTCTGCTCCCCCTTGCAGGACTTCCCGCCCTCTCGCGCGTATTCTACCCCCGTGAACACCCGCTTTATACCCGCCGCCTGCGTGCTCGCCGCCGCGCTTTCGCTCGTCGGCTGTCACAGCACAACGCCGCCCCCGCCCGCCCCCGCATCCTCGCACGACGAGGCCGCCGCCGCCAACGCCCTGTTCCTGAACCAGAAAACCTTCGACCCGTGGGTGCTGAGGAGTATGGACAGTCAGAACCCTTTACCCACATACTTCAGTGATGGGGAGGTTGGATGTGTCGTAGGACCTCTAGGAAAAGTGAGCCAACAATACCAGTCCGGCCTTTACCGGCAGGGTGAACTTGTAGCCTTGCCACCTCCTACACACCCGTCGGGCTATGCAACCGACTACTCGTTCAGCAATGATTATCAGCAACAGTTTAATCTTGAGACGGGATCTCTCACAACTAAACTGAAAAACGTTACGCTTGACCTAGCCTTTAGCGGGCAGAAGCCGCGTGACTGGCCCCGCCTCTGGCAGACCTCCGACATCGTCATCACCGGCGATCCAGAAGCCCAGCAGGTGACTCATGCCAATCTGTTCTACCTGCTGTCGTCCACCTATCCCGGCTCCGACCATTCCATCCCGCCGATGGGGCTGTCGTCCAATATCTACGGCGGGCACATCTTCTGGGACGCCGAAGCCTGGATGATGCCCGCGCTCATCGTCCAACACCCCGACTATGCGAAGTCTATCATCGATTATCGGTTTAAGACATTAGGGCAGGCGAAAAAGAACGCCAAAGCGCACGGGTTTTCGGGGGCGGAGTACGCCTGGGAAAGCGCGGATACGGGTGCCGAGATGGCCCCCGCCGAGTTCGCGCAGGAGCGTCACATCACCGCCGATGTCGGCTGGGCGGCGTGGCAGTATTACCTGTGGACGGGGGACAGGGCCTATCTGGCGAAAGAAGGCTGGCCCGTGCTGTCGGCGACGGCGGCGTACTGGGCGGCGCGCGTGACGCACGGGGCAGACGGCAAGTACCATATCAACAAGGTGCTGTCGCCGGACGAGACGGCGGGCGTCGTAGACGACGACGCCTACACCAACGCCGTGGTGCGGGCGAACCTGCGGGCGGCTTCGGCAGCGGCCAAGCTGCTGGGGCAGCCCGCCGACCCGCGCTGGCGGATCGTCGCCGACGGCCTGTTCTTCCCCTACGACCGTGCGCGAAAAATCCCCGCCGAGAACGACGCACCGATGACGGACCGCTTCGCCGCCAAGCAGGCCGACACGCTGCTGCTGGTTCACCCACTGGGCGTAGACTATGATGCGGCCACCCAAAGCCGGATGCTGGACTTCTACGCGGCCCACACGATCAAGAACGGCCCCGCGATGACGGCCAGCATGGAGGCCGTCGTCGCGGCCCATCTCGGGCGCGGGCCGCAGTCGCTGGACTTGTTCCACGACTCCTACCGCCCCTTTATGCGCGGGCCGTGGGACGCCTTCGCCGAGAAGCAGACCAGCAACCGCGTCTACTTCTGCACGGGCATGGGGGGGTGCTTGCAGAGCGTTTTGTACGGCTTCGCGGGCCTGCGCGTTGTTGAGGCAGGAAATAAATTAAATGGGACCAAGATCGCGGGGGACGAAGTGGCGTCGCTCTACGCCGACCCGCACCTGCCGCCGGGGTGGGGGGGCCTGGTCGTCAAGGGCATCCGCTTCCGGGGCAAGGCGTTCGATGTTGCGGTCACGCCGGGGAACAAAGTCACGGTGACGCCCCACCCATGAGACGCCTCCCTTTTCTGCCGCCTTTGCGGGACTTCTATCGCAACCCGCTCCTGCGCCTGCGGCTGGCCGCCTTGGTCGGGTTCGTCATCCTGACCGGCGGCACGGCGGGGTACATGGTCCTGGAGCGCTACAGCTTTCTTGACGCCCTGTTTATGACCGTGATCACGCTGGGCAGTGTCGGCTACGGCGAGGTCAAGCCGCTGGACACGGCGGGCACGGTCTTCACGATCCTGCTGATCCTGTTCGGGCTGGGCACGGCGGCCTGGCTGTTCACCACCGTCATCGAAACCTTCGTCAGTGAGCAGACGCTGCTGCTCTTATCGCGGAAAAGGACGGCCCGCCTGGTGAACGCCCTCCACGACCACTACATCGTCTGCGGCTACGGCCGCATCGGCCAGCAGATCGCGCAGGGATATACCCACGAGCGCGTCCCCTATGTCGTCATCGAGCAGGAGCCGGGGCGGCTGGAGATGCTGCGCGAGGCCGACGTGCCGCACATCGAGGGCGACGCCGCCGACGACGACGTGCTCAAACGGGCCGGCATCGAGCGCGCCGCCGCCCTGATCGCGGTCACGCCGACCGACGCCGTCAACACGTTTATCGTGCTGTCTGCGCGCGGGCTGGAGCCGGACCTTTATATCGTCGCCCGCGCCGACGCGCGGCAGAACGAGGCCAAGCTGATCCGGGCCGGTGCCAGCAAGGTCGTCTCACCCCACGTCCTGGGCGGGCGCTGGATGGCGATCACCGCCGTCAACCCCGCCGTCACCGACTTCGTTACGGCCATGACCGAGGCCGACCACACGCGGTTCCAGCTCCGCGAATTGACCGTCGTGGCCGAGTCCGCCTGCCTGGGGATGACGCTGGACGCGGCGGGGTTCAAGCCGGCGACGGGGGCACTGGTCGTCGCCCTGCGCGCCAGCGGCGAGATCCACAGCTTCATCCCCAACCCGCCCGGCGACCGCCGGCTCGCCCAGGGCGACACGCTGATCGCCATCGGCTCGCCGGAGGAACTCGGACGCCTCGCGCGCCTGCTCAACCCCCACGCCCCCCAGTCCCTCGCCCGGCGCGGGGTAGGGGGGCCATAGAGAGGGCGGGGCTTGCCTGCCCCGCTTTCTCTACCCCTCCTTCGCCGCAGCCTCGCCCGCGACCCAACCCGTGCTCCAAGCGGCTTGGAGATTGTAGCCCCCGACCGGACCGGCGATGTCCAGCACCTCGCCGCAGAGGTAGAGGCCGCCGATCAGCCGCGAGCGCATCGTCTGCGGGTCTACTTCACCCAGCGCGACCCCGCCCGCGACCACCTCGCCGCGCTCCAGGGGCACGTGCCGGACGGTCCCGAGCGGCCAGGCTTTGAGGGTCGAGACCACGCGGTTGAGGGACTTGGCGGGCAGGTGCGCGCCGCGCGTCTCGCCCGCCACGCCCGTGGCGGCCAGCAGCGGCTCGCGCAGCCGGTCCGGCACGAACGGGGCGACTAGCGACGCGACGGTCTTGCGTGGGCTTTCCAGGGCCTGACGCCGCAGCTCCCGAGACAGCTCTTCCCAGGTCAGCCCCGGCGCGAGATCGGCCTCGACCGCGCTTGCGCCCCCCTCGCGCTCGGCCACGTCCCGCGAGACGCCCAGGGCGGTCGGCCCCGAAACGCCCTTGTGGGTGAACAGCAGGTCGCCTGTCCAGCGCGCGAACTCCTTGCCCCCCGCCCCGGCCCGCGCCCGCAGGACCGTGTCCCGCAGGGCGACGCCGGACCACTCGGGGGGCGCGTCAGTCAGATACAGCGGGGCCAGGGCCGCGCGCAGCGGGGCCAGCGTATGCCCCAGGCCGGTCAGCCAGGGCCAGCCGTCGCCGGTTGTGCCCGTCGCCGGATAAGAGGACCCGCCCGTCGAAACGACGACCCGCGCGGCTGCCAGCGTCTCGCCGCCGACCTTGACGCCGGTGATGCGCCCTTTCTCGGCAACCAGCCCCGTCACCGAGGCCCCGTAGCGGACGCGCACCCCCGCCTCGGCGACATACCCCGTCAGGAGCGCGACGACGTCCTTGGCGTTCGCCGGCTCCACGGGGAAGACGCGCCCGTCGGGCCGGGTATAGACGCTCATGCCGCGCGCCTGGAGCATCCCCAAAAAGTCCCGGTTGGTATACCGATAGAACGACGGCTTCAGGAACCGCGCCTCGGCGGGCCGGAACTTCGCGCGGACGTCCTCCATCGGCCCGTCGTGGGTCAGGTTGCACTTGCCGCTGCCGGAGATGAGTATCTTCATCCCCAGCCGGTCGTTCTTCTCCAGCAGCGTCACCCGCGCCCCGCCCTCAGCGGCCCGCCGGGCGGCCAGCATCCCCGCCGCCCCTCCACCGATGACAATCACATCCAAAGCCATACGCTACCACTTCTCCCAGGCATGACTGTCTAAACGAACGTCGCTTGCCCTGATCTCCATCTGAGGGGTTGGAATGGGCGGCATCCCAGGCTCCCCGTGATACCCCTGTCCTGAATAAGCCCCCATCACGGGCGCTTGCCAGCCGTATGGGTTGGGGAAGACGCGCGTGTACATTCCCTCGTAATGCAAGCCTTGAACGGGCAGAGTGATCTTGGACGCTTTGCCCTTCAGCAGAGAGGCTTTGGGCGTGTCAAAGACGCTGATGTCACCCGTGGCGGACAGTGGCCGGGATGTCCAGCCTCGCACGTAGACGTGCCCAGAATACTTGATTGCCGTCCAGTCCGGGCCGCCATAACTCGTGGTCGGCAACGGGTCGGCTGATACAATGTGGTTCCGGTGCTGGCCGTCATACCAGAATGCTTTTTCACTCTCGCTGATCAGAATACCTGTCGGCTTCTCGCCGCTGATGATCCGCTCCAATGTATATCGGTAACACCCAAAGTTGATGCCGTCCGGGATGGCGGCCAACGTCTGGATGTTCATGTAGGGTTGCGGTATAGGTGTCACCATGGGATAATTCTGCGTCACAACCGGGGGCGAATAGACCGTAGAAGATATGGGCTGTGTTTGATTGGCTGTGCCCCACCAGATAGCAAAAACCGAGATGAGGCTGCCTGCGAGAATCCAGGCCGGCACCTTCCAGTTGGGTGTGTAGCCAGCACTCTCGTACCGGCTGCCGACTTCTTTCCATGCCTGCTCGTCTTCCTGTTGTTTATCCTGATCCTCCTGTTGTCTATCATGCTCCTCCTGCTGCGACCTGACCTCGGCGAGTATCTCCTCCGGGGTCATATCGAGGCTGAGTTCTTCGACGGCCTCGCCGATGACTAGGGTTCCAACCAGCGCCTGCGCTTCCCCCTGCCGACGGGCTTCGATGGCGGCCACCGCCCGCGCCAGTTCTTCGGTCTTGATGCGCGTCTGCGCGGCGGGTACTGGCTCCGTCTCGTTCTCCGTGTGGTTCAGCATGGTTGTGGATTCTCCCGAAGTGCTTGGACAAAGCAGCTACAGTACTGCCCGGAAGCAACGTCACGGCTCTAATGCCACGGGCTGAGGGTGGTCAGCGGGTCGGGCTGGAAGTGGGTGACGGTGATCCCCGAGAAGTCGCTGTCGCCGCCAGACTTCTGCAAGGGGACGTTGTCCACGCGCAGGGTGATATTGGAGGTGCGATCGTCGTGCAGCTCGCCTGAGTTGTCGTCGTTATAGACGTTGAGGGGCTTGCCTTGAAGCGGCTGGAGCGAGTCGGCGCTCTCGATATAGCCGCGCAGGTAGACGTGGCCGCTGCGCCGGAAGATCTTCCAGCGGTTGCCGCTCTCGTTCTCGCTGACGGTGATCTGGGGCAGCGGCTTGCCTTCGGAAACTTGGGCGAGCGCCGAGTCGTCGGCATAGACCTCTTGGCCGTCGAGGATCTGGGCCAGGGGGCGTAGGATGGGGGCGGCGACGTGGCTGGGAACGTGGTGCCCAGAGTGCGAGCCGAATGCGTTGTGGAGCACGAGCCAGCCGACCAAGACCATCCCGATTGCACCGCTCTTGCGCCAGCCGCGGCGGGGCGTCACCGACTGCTGCCTGGCCTGCTCGGCGGCTTTCGCCCCGCGCTGCGCCTTCTGTTCGGCGGCTTCGGGGGACGACTGTGCCTGGGAGGCGTCGGCTTTTGCCCGCTGGTACTGGACCTCGGCCCAGATGTCTTCCGGCGTCGAGTCCAGGTGCAGGTCGGCGATGGCGTCGCCGATGGGGATGGTCCCCGCCAGGCGGCTGGCCTCGGCCTGTTTGCGCGACTCGATGGCGGCGAGTGCCTGAGTCAACTCCTCCGGCGTCACCCTCGCCTGGCTCACGGGTGTCGGCGGGTCTGTGTTGGCGTCTTGAGTTCTCAGCATTCCGTCACCCCGCTCCCCTCTACTGCGTAGAGTATACTGCGTTCAAGCTCGGAGATGTTCGCCGTGAGGGGATGATTTTTTCGCCCCGTTTCCGCAGAAGGCGGCTCACCCCGTATCGCCGACCGGGGCGGCGGCGTGGCGGGTGAACAGGAGGCGGCGGATACGGCGGCCCGTCACCTCGGCGACCGAGACGTCGTAGCCGTCCAGTCGGGCGGTCGCGCCGTGGCGCGGGGGCAGGCGCAAGGCGTGGAGGGCGTAGCCGCCGATGGTGTCGTAGTCGTCGGGGTTTTCGATGGGCAGGCCCAGCGTCTCCGAGACCTCGTCCAGCGCGACCGTGCCGGCGACCGAGTACGAATGCCCCGTCTCGTCGAGCGGCTGGAGGGGCGGGGGCTTGTCGTGCTCGTCCTGGATCTCGCCGATCAGCTCCTCGATGATGTCCTCCAGCGTCACGATGCCCGCCGTGCCGCCGTACTCGTCCACGACCACGGCCTGGTGCGTGTGGCTCTTCTGCAAGTCGTTCAAAAGCTCGTCGATGGGCTTGGTCTCGGGGATGCCGATGATGTCCCGCTTGATGGAGCGGATGTCCGCCTGCGGGTCGCCCGCAATGCCCAGCAGGTCTTTGATGTGGACCATGCCCAGCACGTGGTCCCGGTCGGCCTCGCACAGCGGGTAGCGGGTGAAGCCGCTCTCGACGGCGACCTCGACGTTGCGCGCCAGGCTCCAGGTCGTGGATAAAAATACCATGTCCACGCGCGGCACCATGATCTCTTTGGCCTGTGTGTGGGCGAAGTCGAAGACGTTATTAGTGATCCGTATCTCCGAGGGCCGCAGGCCGCCCTGCTTGTGGGCGTGGGCCATGATCGCCAGAATCTCGTCCTCGGAGTGCGCCTGCTCGTGGCCGTCGGCGGGGTTGATCCCGAGGGGCCGGGCGATGGCCTTGGCCGCGCTTTCCAGCACGAGGATCAGGGGGTAGCCCAATGTCAAAAACAGCCGCATCGGGCGCGACACGGCAAGCGCCGTCCGCTCGGTGTGGGCGATCACCCACCACTTGGGCAGCAGCTCGCCGAAGGTGATGTGGAAGAACGTGATCAGCACGAAGCCCAGGCCGATGGCGACGACGTGGGCCGAGGGGGAGGCGGGGGCGATGCCGACCGAAGTGAAGACACCGCGCAGCAGGTGGGCGACGGCCGGCTCGCCGACCGCGCCCAGGGCGAGCGAGGCCAGCGTGACGCCGAGCTGCGTGGCCGAAAGGTACGTGTCCAGACGCCCGAGCAGGGCCTGGACCGAGCGCGCGGGCGCGCTGCCCTGCTCGACAAGCTCGGCGATGCGCGTCTGCCGGACGCGGATCAGGGCGAACTCGGCGGCGACAAAGAACCCGTTCATGGCGACGAGCAGCAGGGTCAGGGCGAGCATCAAGGCGGGCTGTGAAGTAGCCTGTGAGGGAGGTTCCATAGGGTCGCCGGCATCCGCGCCGCCGGCTGCGCTCCCGCCGCAGGGGGCGGGGAGAAATAAGCCTTTCGTCCGGGCTGATTGTACCCCGGAGCGGGGCGCTTTGTGTTAAACGTGGGTTCTTACGCCGTCAGCCTTAATGCCCGGCGGACTATTCCCATCGTCTCCGAAGCCGCCGCGCGGGCCTGTTCCGCGCCGCGGCGCAGCACGGCGTCCACGAAGACGGGATCGGCTTCGAGTCCCGCCCGGCGGGCGCGGACGGGCGCGAGGACGGCGTTGATGATCTCGGCGACCTCTTTTTTGGACTGCCCGCAGCCGCGCGCGCCGGCCCGGCACTCGTCCCACTGCGTTTGATACCCCCCGGCGTCGTAGACGCGGCGCAGCTTGCAGGCGACGCAGCCCTCGGGGACGCCCGCATCGGTGATGTGAATCTTGGTCGGCGTCGTGAACGCCGAGTTGACCTTTTTCTGGGTCTGCTTGGGCGTGTCTGAGAGATAAATGGCGTTGTCGTAAGACTTGCTCATCTTGCGCCCGTCCATGCCCGGCAGCTCGCCGCTGCCCTCGCTGATGACGGCCTCGGGTTCGGGGAAGACGTCCTGCTCAACGAGGTGGTTGAATCGGCGGGCGATCTGGCGGCTGATCTCGATGTGCGCGGCCTGGTCCCGACCCACGGGGACGGCGTGGGCGCGATAGAGTACGATGTCTGCGGTCTGCAAGACGGGGTAGCCTAAGAGGCCGTAGGAGACCTGGGTGTCGTTGTCTTTGACCAGGTCGCGCTTCTCTTTGTAGGTGGGGATGCGCTCCAGCCAGCCGACCGGCGTGACCATCGACAGCAGCAGGTGCAGCTCGGCGTGCTCGGGCACGTCGGACTGCCGGAAGATGGCGCACTTGTCGGGGTCCAGGCCCGCCGCGAGGTAGTCGATGGCCGTCTGCCGCGACGCCTCGGCGAGGTCCACGCGCCGGTCGGCCACCGTCGTGAGCGCGTGCCAGTCGGCGATAAAGCAGAACATCTCGTATTCGTCTTGCAAGCGTATCCAGGGGCGCAGCGCGCCTTCTAAATTGCCCAGGTGCAGCCGCCCGCCGCCGGTCGGCTGCATCCCCGAAAGTAAGCGTTTCTTGGTCATCATAAGGGAGCTAGAGCGAGAGCGTGTGAAGCCGGAGGGCGGAGAAGACGGTCGCGCCGACGAGCAGAACCAGGGGCGCAGCCCAGACCCAGCGCCGGCGGGGCGTGAAAAACAGGAAGCCGACGGACAGGCCGAACAGGAACCCACCGGCGTGCGCGCCGTTGGCGATAGCGAGGATGTGTAAGTAGGTCGCGACGATGCAGAACAGCCCCCAGCCGACAAAGAGGCGCAGGTTGGCCTGCGTCGCCACCGCCCCCCACGCCGGGTACAGCCCGCGCCCCGCCCACATCAGGGCGAACATCGCGTAGACCACGCCCGACATCCCGATCCCCGTACTGCCCGAGATCAAAAACTGACACCCGCCGCCCACCGCCGCCGCGCCGACCAGGAACGCCAGGTAAACGATGGGGTTCAGCGTCGCCTCCAAGATGCGCCCGATCTGGACCAGCCAGAGCATGTTGAAGAGCAGGTGCAGCCAGCTCCCGTGGATGAAGACCGTCGTGATCAAGCTCCACGGCGCGGCCCCCGGCGTCTCGGCGAACCCGAAGTGGCCGACGTTGTACCACAGCGTGCCGGGCTGCCCCCCCCTGTCAGGTAAGCTGCCGTGGTCACGACGCTCAGCGCCAGGAGCAGGTAGGTCAGGATCGGCGTCTGTCCGACGGCTCCTGCCCGCTGCGGTTTCTGCGTGAAGTCCCAATTATCAGGCATGGTGGCTGTTCCTGGCAGGCGGACTACGCAGCCATCTCCGGCAGTACGTCCAGCCGCACCACGTCGTCCAGGGTCTCGCGCCGCGACACCAGCGTCGCCTTACCGTCGCGGACGAACACGCAGGCAGGCTTGGGGAAGCGGTTGTAGTTGGACGCCATGACGTAGTTGTACGCGCCCGTAGACTGCACGGCCAGAATATCGCCTGCCTCGACCGGCTGGAGCCGGGCGGCCTGGATGAGAATGTCGGTCTCGCAGTGCTTGCCGGCCACGGCCACGGTCTGCGTCTTGGGCTGGCTGGCGCGGCTGGCGACATGGGCCTCGTACACGGCATCATAAAGCTGCGGGCGCGGGTTGTCCGACAGGCCGCCGTCGATGGCGACGTAGGTGCGCCGTCCGGGCGGGGCGGGCAGGGCGACGGTCTTGATGACGCCGACGGTATAGAGCGTGACGCCTGCCTCGCCGACCAGGGCGCGGCCCGGCTCTTGCAGCAGGTTCGGGGTGGGCACGCCGTATCTGTCTAAAGCGGCCCGTAGCGCGCCGATGACGGTCTCCGCGAACTCGTCATAAGACGGCGGCTGCTGCCCCTCGACGTAGCGGATGCCCAGGCCGCCGCCGATGTCCAGGTCTTGGGGCATCCAGCCGGTCTTGTCGGCGACCTGCCGCAGAAAACCCACCATGACGTCGATGGCCTGCTCGTGCGTGTGGGCGTCCAGAAGCTGCGAGCCGATGTGGCAGTGCAGGCCCGTGATGTGCAGGTGCGGGGCCGCGCCCAGGGCCTCGGTGACGGCTTCGAGAGCCGCGCCCGTGGCGATGCTCAGGCCGAACTTGCTGTCTTCCTGGCCTGTCCGAATGCGCCGGTGTGTGTGCGGGTCGATGCCGGGGGTGACGCGCAGGAGTACGGCCTGGGTCTTCCCGGCCTCTTTGGCGAGTGCGGCGAGGTGCCGCAGCTCGGGCAGGCTGTCCACGACGACGCGGCCCACGCCGTGCTCCAAGGCCATTTCAAGCTCGGCCCGCGACTTGTTGTTGCCGTGCAGCAAAACGCGCCCCATCGGGAAGCCGGCCTGGACGGCGGTGTACAGTTCGCCCGCCGAGGCCACGTCGAGGCTCAGGCCCTCCTGCTCCATCACGCGGCAGATCGCCATGTTGAGGAACGCCTTGGAGGCGAACGAGATGTCGTTTTTGGGGTAGCGCGCGGCGAACGCGGCCTTGTACCGGCGGCAGTTGTCCCGGACCACCGCCTCGTCCATGACGTACAGCGGCGTCCCGAACTCCCGCGCAAGCTCCACCGTGTCGCAGCCCCCGACCTCCAAATGCCCCCGCGCGTTGATGCGCTGGCCCGCAAGCAGCATGGTCCCGTCTCCGTTCCATTCGAACTGATCCAAGCAAATACCCGACAGAAAGGCCCGCACCACCAGAAGTGGGCGGGTCCATGCCCGGAGTCTAGCACACGGGGAGGAGCGAAGTCAAGAAAAAGTTGGTATTGCTGACAGTGCGCGCCGCGCCGCCGTCCGCCGAAGATGACAACAGGAGAAAGGCTTCGGAGGAAACGCCCCATGTCTTTGACGGATACAATCAGCCGCGTGGCGGCGACAAACCCGGTCGTCGGCGTGGCCGTGGCGACGCAGAGCGCCGACAGCGCCATCCTGGCCGGCCTGCAAACCGGGGACACGGCGACATCCGCCCTGCTCGGCGCGGTCAACGGCCAGGCTTTGGAAGCCAATCAGCTTCTGGCAAGCCTGACGCCTCATCTCGGCCAGAACGTCAACACGCTCGCTTGATCCCCGCCGGATGATCCCACTCGGATGACAACGTGATGCCTAACACAATCGCCCCAACCTCCGCCGCCGCGCCAGAGCCGACCAAGGCCCACCCGAAGCCGCCCGCGCCGCCCGCCGCCGCCACGCCTGCCCCGGAGCACCACCACGCTGGCCCCCGGCCAGCCGCGACGACGGCCTCCGCGTCGGCGCTTTCCAGCACGGACATCTCCTACGTCAAATCCCTGATGGGGGTGGTTTCGGCGCAGAGGATGGAGGAAATCCTGCTGAAGACGGGCGTCCCCATCCCCGTCAACCTCGGCCCGATGGTGGACACGACGGCGTAGGAACCTACCCCCGCCGAGGACGGCAGATACGAAGTAATGCCCTCTTGGGCATACCCCTCCCTAGGAAGGGTGAAGACTCTGCTCCTCATCCTCTCCCTGTCTCCCCCTTTCCTTCCTAAGGACCCTCCGGGGTGCCTGTGCTTGGGGGCCGGGGGCTAGGTTCTTGGGCCGGGGGCATCCTCTTCGCCCTCACTTCGCGAACACGACGCCCGCGACGGTCTTGCCGCCGACGTTCTCCAGCGTGAATCGGCCCTGCAAGTCGCCGCTGACCAGCGAGCCGACGATCTGGAGGCCCAGCGAGTCCGACCGGCGGACGTCGAAGCCCGCAGCGATGGGCGTCCCGTCGTTTGTCACGGTCAGAGTCATCGTCTTGACGTCCTCGGCCAGCGCGATGAGTATCGTCCCCTCGTCCGCCCCCTCCCCGAAGCCGTGCTCGACGGCGTTCTGCACCAGCTCGTTGAGGATCAGCGAGACCGACGTCGCCTGGGCGGACGGCAACAATATATCCGGCCCCTCGATCTTCATGCTGATGTGCTTGCCCGGCGCGATGATCGCCTGCTGAGTCGCCTGCAAGATCTGCACGGCGACTTTTTTCACGCTGATGATGTCCAAGTCCTCGCGCGCCAGCAGCTCGTGGACCGAGGCGATGGCAAGAATCCGGTTGAGCGACTCGGTCAGCACCTGCTCGACCGAGCGGCGGCCCGCGTAGTGCATCTGGAGCCGCAGCAGCGAGGCGACCTGTTGCAAGTTGTTCTTGACCCGGTGGTGCATCTCCTGGATGATGGCCGACTTGACCAGGAGCTTGGCGTGCTCGATGGCGATGGCGGCGTGGCTGCCTAGCGCCGACAGGACCGAAATCTCGTCGTCGGTGAAGCGGTGGGGCCGCTCGGTGTAGCAGTTCAGGACGCCGATGCGCTTGCTCTTGACCTGGAGCGGGATCGAGGCCAGCGATGACAGCCCTTCGCGCCGTGCCAGGTCCGGGTTGGGGTACTCCCCGGAGTGTTTCAGGTCGTAGATCGTCACGGCCTTCCCCTCGGCCAGCGCCCGGCCTGCCGCACCCTCGCCGATCTTGATGTTGGCCTTTTTGGCGTACTCGCGGCTGCTGCTCTGGGTCGCCTTCAGCACCAGCTCCTGTTTGTCCTCGTCCAGCAGCATCAGCGAGCAGATCTTGAACGACATGGTATCCGCCGTGGCGGCCACGATGAGCTGCAATATCTCCTCGAGATACAGATCACTGGTGATCGTCTTGCTGACCTCGGACAGCGTCGAGAGCTGCGACGTCCGCTTTTCGAGCTTGCGGTACTGGCGCGAGTTCTCGACCGCGCCCGAGATCTGGGAGGCGATGGACTGGAGCAGACGCACCTGGGTCTGCGTGTACTCGTGCGGCTTGACCGTGCGGACGTTGATGACGCCGAGCACACTGCCGCGATAGATCAGCGGGACACTGAGCATCGACTCGAAATTTTCCTCTTGAAGCTCGGGCACGAACTTGAAGCGCCGGTCATGGTAGGCGTCGTGGTTCACGGCCACGGCTTCTTTATGCTGGGCGACCCAGCCGGCCAGGCCCTCGCCGACCCGCAGGCGCAGCTTGCCGACCAGTTCGCGCGGCGAGCCGTCGTCCACGGCCCGCAGCGTCAGGACGTCGTGGGCGTCGTTGAACAGATACACCTGTGACGAGTCGGTGCTGGTGATCTGGACGGCGATCCCGGCCACGGCCCGCAGCATCTCTTCCAGGTCGAACAGCGACCCCATCGCCTCGCCGATCTTCCGCAGGGCCTCGCCCTCAGCGTTGCGCTCGTCGTGGGCGCGCTCCATCTCCCGGATGCGGTCCTGGGCACCCTTCAAGTCCTGGGAGCGCGCGGCCAGGGCCAGGTGCAGCCGGGTGGCGTCGGCCTCGCGGCGTCCGAAGGCCAGAGCCTGGCGCTTCAGGAACAGCTCGCGCCGCCCGAAGCCGATCCGGGCGGGCACGTTGGCGTCGCGCAGTTTAAGTTTCATCGAGTGGTAACGGCTTTCTTTAAGAAGCGGCCGAGGGCAGGATAGACCTGTGCGCCCCCGGTCGTGAAATAATCGGCATGGTCCGCGCGGTCGATGGTCAGCCGCGTCACCGGCCCGCCGCTTGCTTGGGCCAGCCGGTCCGACATCCAGAGGGGGATGAGCCGGTCCGCGCGGCTGTGGACCAGCAAAATCGGGCAGCGCACACGGCGCAGGTTGCGCTCGCTGGGGAACGGGTAGCGGAGGAGCCGGCGCAGCAGCCACGTCGGGTAAAGCGGGTACTCCTGGTGCGCTTCGTCGGCCATGCTGGTGAACGCCGCAATCAAAACCAGCCCGGCGGGGGGGCGGTGCGCGCGGGTCTCGCGGGCGGCCAGATCGGCGGCCACGCCCGACCCGAGCGAGTAGCCGGCGATGACGATGGGCTGCGACTGGCCGCCGGGTCGGCCCCGCAGGTAGCGCAACGCCGCTTCGCCTGTTGACCGGCAGGCCGCCTCGGATTCGCGCCCGCCGCTCGCGCCGAAGCCGACGTAGTCCGGCATGAGCACATTGACGCCCTGCCGCCGGAACGCCTCGGCCCAGTCCTGGCACCCGGCCACCGAGCCGCCCTGGCCGTAGAAGAACAGCAGGGTGGGGCGGCGCGCGGCGTCCAAATCACGCGCGCCGTCCGGGGTCAGGGCCGTCCCGTAATAGGCGACCACGCGGTCCCCCGCGTCCGTCCGAAACCGCACCGTTTGTGCATCCCCCGGCGGCGGGGTGCCGTCCGCCTCGGTGCCGCGTGAGCCGCCCGCGTGAAAGACGAGCGGGCGCTGGAACGCCCACAGGATGAGCAGCGACGCCCCGTAGAGCGCCCCCGAGACGGCGAAAAGCCGCCGGACGACCTGGGAGATCGTGCGGCGGCTTCGGCGCATCGTCGGGGGCGGGGACTTGGGTGTTGGCCTAGACATTGTGGGCGATGATGATCGCCTCGGCGATCTCGCGCATGGACTTGCGGGTGTTCATGCTCTGAATCTGGATGCGCCGGAACGCCTCCTGCTCCTTCAGGCCGTACTGGTCCATCAAAATGCCCTTGGCCCGGTCCACGGCCTTGCGCGTGTCCAGCTTGTTTTCGAGGTCCGTGACCTCGTTCTCCAGCTCCACGAACTCCTCGTAGCGCGAGATGGCGATTTCCATCGCGGGCAGCAGGTCGGCCTCTTTGAAAGGCTTGACCAGATAGGCGAACACGCCCGCGTCCTTGGCCCGGTCTACCAGGTCTTTCTGCGAGTAGGCGGTCAGCAGCAGGACCGGGGCGATGCCCTCAGTCGTGATGATCTTGGCCCCGTCGATGCCGTCCATCTCGGGCATCTTGATGTCCAGGATGACAATGTCCGGCTTCAGCTCGCGGGCGATCTCGACGGCCTTCGCGCCGTCGCCGGCCTCGCCGACGACCTGGTGGCCCATGTTCTCCAGCGTCTTCCGCAGGTCCAGCCGGATGATCGGCTCATCGTCCGCGATCACGATTCGCAGTGATTCCATGGCGTATCCGTCCTCTTTTCCCGTAGCGATTGTCTCGGTCCGGGCCGTGCGCCGTTCTTGCATCAGCCCCGGCAATCTGCTATAATGGCGCGTCTGGCCTCTATGATAGCAAATTCCCGGCCAAAAAGCAACCCCGTATGAGTCAAAACCCCAAGCGGATCACCTCCATCAGCCTCGGATCGTCGGCCCGCGACAAGGCCGTCACGGCGACGTTCGCCGGCCAGGAGTTCTCGGTCGAGCGCGTCGGGACCGACGGCGACATGGGCCTCTTCCGGCAGAAGCTGGTCGAACTCGATGGCAAGGTGGATGCCTTCGGGCTGGGTGGGACGGATATGTATGTCTACGCCGCGGGCCGCCGCTACGTCTTCCGCGAGATCGAGAGGCTGGCGAGCGCCGCCGTCAAGACGCCCGTGGTGGACGGCAGCGGGCTGAAGAACACGCTGGAACGTGAGACCGTCGCCCGCTTGCAGCGCGACGGCACCGTGGACTTTTCCCGCTCCAAGGTGCTCCTGGTCAGCGCCGTGGATCGCTTCGGCATGGCCGAGGCGCTGGACGCCGCGGGCGCGTCGGTCGTCTACGGCGACCTGATGTTCGCCCTGGGCCTGCCCCTGCCCCTGCGTTCGCTGTCCGCCGTATCCCGCGCCGCCCGCGCCCTGCTGCCCATCGTCACGCGCGTCCCCTTCAAGTACCTGTACCCGACCGGCGAGAAGCAGAATACGATCACCCCCCAGTGGGGCAAGTTCTACGCCGAGGCTGACGTCATCGCCGGCGACTTCCCCTACATCCGCCGCTACATGCCCGACGATTTGCAGGGCAAGACCGTCCTGACCAACACCATCACCCAGGACGACGTCCAGCAGCTCACCCGGCGGGGCGTCAAGACGCTCATCACGACCACGCCCGAGCTTGACGGCCGCTCGTTCGGCACCAACGTCATGGAGGGCGTGTTGGTCGCCCTGTCGGGCCGCAAGCCCTCCGAACTGACCCCCAACGACTACCTGAAACTGCTCGCCCAACTCAACTGGCAGCCCCGCGTGGAGACGCTGAACCCGTGAGGACGCCTTTATATTCTGTGCTTGCGCTAGAACCGCTGCCAAGATGTAGCGTCAGCCGTGCTACTGCCATCAACGACAAAGGGCAAGTCATCGGCTATTCCCACAATGAAGAGACAGATGAAGCCATTGCCTGCCTTTGGGAAGACGGCAAGGTGCATGATTTGGGTCGGATCGCTGTAAACAGCATTAACAACAAAGGGCAGATCGTCGGAGAACGCTTCAATGCCTCTTGCCACTTTTGCGCCATCCTGATGGAAAACCGTCGGCCGCGCAACCTGTTCCAAAACAACACCCCGATCAGTGGTGCTAAGGGCATCAATGACGCCGGACAAGTGGTTGGGTACGCGCAGACGCCGCTCACGAAATCTGATTGGCCCCCTGTAATGAAGCGGGGCGCGTTCTGCTGGGAACGGGGCAAGAGGCACAATCTTGACATTCCCGTCGGTTACCTCGGCGGGAAGGCGAAGTGCATCAACGATCATGGCCAAGTCGTCGGCGAGGTTTGGGAGGATTATCCGGGCGACGGCCATGCTGCCTTGTGGGACAGAGGCAAAGCAATCGTCATTGAAAAGCCCCCTGGCTTTAACAGCAGCAGCGCTCTTGCTATCAACAACAACGGAAGCATCTTGATGAGAGCTTCTCAGTCAAACATGAGTGCGCTGCTTAAGGGCCTGCAAAAAGATGGTGAGCAGCCAGACGTGGTTTCTCAGATTGTTCTCAAACAACAGTCTTTCCTGCTGAAAAATGGGCAAATGTACGCAATCAGTGGTCTGACTAATGCGCTCAACAACTCAGACCAGGTGGTAGGCTGGAGTGGCGTTGATTGCGATGATGATGTACTTTCAGGCCGCAGGCCGAGCCGGGAACCTAATGCTATTGTGTGGCAAAACGGCGAAGCTGCTGACCTGAACACTCTCATCCCAAATGACTCCGGCTGGCACCTGACACGGGCTGATGGCATCAACAACCACGGCCAGGTCGTAGGCAAAGGCATTCACAACGGGCACACCCGTGCCTTCCTGTTGACACCCATCAGATGACACGATACTACACACCTATTGCGGCTTATACTTTTCTGCTCGCCGCTGGTAACGTCTCCGCCCAGGCCCCGCCGCGCTACACAGTGACGGACCTCGGGAGCCTGGGCGGGACGGAGTGCGCGGCGACGGCAATCAACAACCGGGGCGTGGTGGTTGGCGGCGCGGACACGGCGAAGCGGGGCAAGGGGCCGGAGTTCATCACCAACGTGTTCGTCTGGCAGGGTGGCCGGATGCGCCCTGTGCCGGGGCTGGACGGCAGCCACGCCTACGTTGTGGGCGTCAACGACGCGGGCACGATGGCGGGCGCATACAGCCCGGACCCGCTCAAAGCCCGATTCGCATCAGCCGTTTTCGCGGGCGGGCGGGCGAAGATTCTGGGCGGCTTCCCCAGCGGGCAGCGCGGCTACTCGCTGTCGCAGGCCGAGGCGATCAACCAAAAGGGCCAGGTCGTCGGCGTGTCCAACAACCAGGCTTTTTTTTGGGACGGCAAGCGCCTGCGCCGACTCGCCCCGCCGGTCGGGTACCGCACCGCCGACGCCAGCGCCGTCAACGACCGGGGGCAGGCGGCGGGCAAGGGCGACCGGGGGCTGCCCGGCAAGACGCGCACCCACGCGCTGCTGTGGGACGCGGCGGGTCGGGTCAAAGACTTGGGCGTCCTGCCGGGCTACACCGAGAGCGTGGCGCGGGCGGTCAACAACAACGGCCAGGTGGCGGGCTGGGCGGGCGCGACCGGGGGAACGCCGGGGCGGCGGCTGACGTTCCGTTACCAGGCGTTTTTGTGGCAGAACGGGCACATGCGCGGGCTAGGCTCGATCCCTCGCATCCATGACAGCAAAGCCTCCGCCATCAACAATCGGGGCCAGGTGGTCGGCAACGCCTACTATCGTACCGACGAGGCCGCCCTGCTCTGGCAGAACGGGCGCGTGTACGAGCTGAACACCCTGGTCCCACGCGGGACCGGCTGGAAATTGCAGAACGCCCTCGGCATCAACGACCGGGGCCAGATCGTCGGCAACGGCATCCACAACGGCATCCGCCGCGGCTTCCTATTGACGCCGACGAAGTAGAGGACACGCTTTGGAAAAATTCGCGTTTATCATCCACCCGATGGAGGCCCGGCGCGACGTCGCCAAGAAGGGCGGGCTGTTTTCGGTCGCCCGGTATCTGCCGGAGCCGGCGGTCGAGTGGGCGATCCAGTTCAAGTCGCCGATGGTCATGTCGCACATCACCGGCATCAAGTCACCGACCGGGGCCGAGGCGGAGGGGTGGTTCATCGGCTGCCCGCTGACGCCGGCCCAGCTCTTGACGCTGCCCCAGGACTTCGTGTACAAGCGGCTCGTCCAGTGCGGCAGACTCGCCGAGTCGCTGGGCGCGGGCATCATCGGCCTGGGCGCGTTCACGTCCGTGGTCGGCGACGGCGGCATCACCGTCGCCAAGAGCCTGGACATCGCGGTCACGACCGGCAACTCCTACACCGTCGCGACGGCGGTCGAGGGGGGCTTGGACGCCGCCCGTCGCATGGGCGTCGTCATGGAGCGGGCCAAGGTCGCCGTGGTCGGCGCGACCGGCTCCATCGGGCGGACGTGCGCGCAGATGCTGGCTCCCCGATGTGCCGAGATCGCCTTGATCGGGCGGGACCTGACACGCTTGGAGGCCGTCGGGCGCGAACTGACCGGCGCGTGCGTCCGGCTCTACGACGACGTGCATTTGGGCCTGCGCGACGCCGATCTGGTCATCACCGTGACCAGCGCGCGCGACGCCGTGATCGTGCCCGAGGACCTCAAGCCCGGCTGCGTGGTCTGCGACGTGGCCCGGCCCCGCGACGTGTCGGTCCGCGTGGCGCGGGAGCGCGACGACGTGCTGGTGGTCGAGGGCGGCGTGGTGTCCGTCCCCGGCCCCGATGCCGACTTCCACTTCTCCTTCGGCTTCCCCCCCCGCACTGCCTACGCGTGTATGTCCGAGACGATCATGCTGGCCCTCGACCGCCGCTACGAGTCGTTCACCCTGGGCAAAGAAGTCTCCATCGCCCAGGCCGAAGAAACCGCCCGGCTGGCAAAGAGGCACGGCTTCCGGCTCGCCGGCTACCGCAGCTTCGAGAAGGCCGTCACCGAGGAGACCATCGAGCGGACCAAACGCCGGGCGGCGGAGAAGCAGACCGTCGCCGCCTGACGCGCTTCCCCATCCCCGGAAGAATACTTTGTGTTTTTTGTGCGCGGGGCTTGACAAGGCGACACGGGTGCCCTATAATAGCCCAAAGCCAGAGACGCAAGCAACGCGAGCGTCAGAGACAGACGAGGAGAACCCTGCCATGTCTCAGCCCACCACTGCCCGCCGCCTCGGCCTTTACTTAGTAAAGGCACTCCTCGCCCTCCTCAGCTTGGCTGCGCTTGTGTCATACCCCGCAAACGCGCAGGTGCCCAGCCCCGGAGGCCAATGGGTCGTGCAGGACAGCAACGGCAAAACCCTGACCGCGAACCCTGACGGCTCCTACACGCTGTACGGCCCCGTGACCGAAACAGCTTCGGAGAAGTACCCCGGTGTCCTCGCCGCCGCCCACAACAACCCCCAGCTTGATGGTGCCTACGTTCCAAGCGAGCTTAGCCCCAACCCGGACCCAATCTACAATGGTGGCAGTACGGGGTTCACCAGCGTCTTTGGTGCCTTTGCCGTGGCCTCCAACGCCGACCAGATGAACGGCGGCTACATCCCCTACCTCGGTTCGATCAGTGCCCCGGTCTTCCTCAACGGCAGCATCACCGACAACATCACCGGCACCCTCACGCAGACCTGGACCTGGATTCCCGCTGCTGCGCCCAACGGCCAGCCCGCCCCGGCGGTACTCAACCTGCTGGTGTCTGCCCCGGTGAGCGTCGATATCAGCCCCAACTACAGCAACCCCAGCCTGAGCAGCGGGCTGACGGGTACGGCGTCGGCCTCGAACGGGCTGGGGGATACGGCGAACATGACGGAGGGGAGCGTGTACGCGAAGCAAAGCCTGCCCGGCAAACATCTGGTCCAGTTCCCGGTGGGTGCGGGGGGCAGCGTCACGGTGACAGTCTCGGCCCAGGGCAGCGTGTCGCTGACAAACTCAGTCACCTACGGCGCGCTCTTCCCAACGATCCCTCAACCTTATCCTACTGATCCTTACGTGTACAGAGCGACCAACGGGTTCGCCTACTCGATGGGTGCCGCCGATGTCTCAGCCAGCGCACAGCAGGATCACCGGGCGGTGACGATCAGCGCGGACTGTGACACGCCAGGGACTTATTACAAAGTCCTATCCGGCGGTGTGGATGCAAATGGGGACGGTTTGTGTGCGAAAGTTGCTCATCAACGTGACTCCGATGGCACTATGAAAGCTGACATCGGTATCCCTTACGGGGAGATGCATACAGCCGTAGTCATCGGTGTGGCAGGCGGCACAGTACCGGTTATAACCACTACACATAAGACAGTGACTTATACCGCGCACATCCCTGGCAACTGGGCAACCCAAGACGCCCAGTATTTGTGGAACTCATCGCTGAAAAAGTACAGCCTCAGTGGGAGCCTGCATCATCTGTTCGGGCTGGGCCTGCCGACAGAGGCGGAGATTCCAGTTCTGACCAACACCTATGTCGGCGCGGTAGTTGACAGCGATCACGGCGGTGCAATCACCGCGAACGAAGCCGGAACTACCGGGACGCCTGACCATATCTTCTTCAAGTTCCAGAACGGGGACAACCGGACTGTTTACCCCTCCCCTCAGTTTGCGACCGGCAACGACGGCGATGGAGCAACCGCAACGGCAAACTATTGGCTGACGGTTCACCAGCCTATCGAAGTCTTCCCCAGCAACAGACCTAGTGAGACTAATCACTATCACATTGCCGCCCCTCCCCCAGCCGCAGGGGACATACCAATGTCTTTTCAGGGTCTCGACTACTGCACTTACAAAGGAACAGGCTCAAACGGCGTTTCTGCGATTTGTGTGATCAACTCCCCCTCTGTGGGTTGGTCTTTAAGCAGTGATGTGACATCTGCGCTGTCCTCCGTGCCATACCCAGGATGGTGGGGCGTCCTTGATGTGATCTTTTCGGGAGCTAATATCTACATCAAACATGCCACCCCTCAATCCCAAAACTTCCCCGCCGACTTCACTGACATGGCTTGGAATGATCCTCAGTCAACCGGCGACCCATATTATAGCGCCAACACCTACTCAAAAGCGTACTTTCACATGAGTCCGCGTGTGCGCGTAGAGTATCGGTGGAACTACAAACTAGTGGATGTTTATGATGCGAGTGGCTTCAAGAGTGAAACACTCGTACATGATGAAGAATACATAGGGCCTCAAAACGTCTTCGGCGACTTCACGTATGTAGGGCCTACAATTCGATGAAACAATCGGACATAAGAGGTAAGTATGAAACTCAAGAGAACTATGTGCCTCGCCTTCGCCGGTGTGGTGATCATGATCGCGTTTTACTTTGCCTCAGCACGGATGGGAGCACTGGCGGCTGGACCTTCCATCGACCGACTCGCTCTATCTCGATACCAGGAGTATGCCCCCACAGACTTTGTTGGCGAGAAAACTATTGCTCGCAACGCATTCTCTTGGCGGCATGAGACATGGACAGGAGACGACAGGCCTTTCCGGCAAGCCCGTCAAGTGATCGACACGGCTATCGCTTCCGGCCAGTCTCCAATGCGCGTCGCAATAGGGTATGAAGAGCAAGCACGGGCAGACAAGCGATCCGCTCTGGCACAGTTCCGCTGGGGCTACGCCTTGCGGAAAACGATTACTCCGGCCTCTACACCGGACGAGTCACAGACGAATGGTTTAGGCGTTTTTTTTACACTTGCTAACATCGCATCGCCCAACACCTACAACTACGCTCGCCTGAGATATTTGACTTCCTACCACAGCAGTTACCAGACGGCTCTGGGAGAAAGGTTACTCCGGCAGGATACTCAGGATGTAAGCGTCAAAGGCCACCTTGCTTTAGATTACACCGCGCCCGGTCCAGAACCATACAATCTGAAGGCCAAAAACAGAGCCGTTCAGTTATCAAAAGAATTGATTAAAGTTGACCCGAAGTATCCCAGCTATAACGCTGTCCTTGCAGAGGCTTATACGGCGAACTATTTCATGAATGGTCATCACCGCCAAGATGGCATTGCCATGATTGCAGCACTCAGACAGTATCTGAGTTTGGCGAAGCCGAATGAGGCTTTCTACCAGGACGCAAAGAACAGGTTATCCGACATGGAGCAGAGGCTACATGAGAGCAGGTAGTCGCTAGTTTCACCCGTCCCCGGTCAGCAGGATCAGTAGGGCCGCCAGGTTAACCCTGAGGCAGTGGCTGACCCCGCTGTCTCCGGGCCTACATCTAACAATACCAACCATTCTAATGACATCTACTCCCCCGCCATGAGGACGGCGATGGGCCTCATGCGGGCCAGGGGCGTCACCAGGCCGGCCTGGGTCTGGAGGCGCATCACGCGCTCGATGTCTTTGTAGGCCGGGGGCGCTTCCTCGGCTGTCAATCCCTCCACCAGGATGTCCGCGCTCTTCAGCAGGCGGCGGACGTCGCCCAGGCTGATGTCGTCCCGCACGGACGCCCGGCTGCCGACGCGGCCCGCGCCGTGCGAGGCGCTGTGCAGGGCCTCGGGGTTGCCGTTCCCCCGCACCAGGTAGGATGCCGTGCCCATGCTGCCGGGGATGACGCCCAGCACGCCCGGCTCGGCGGGAGTCGCGCCCTTGCGGTGGACCACGCGGTCCGGGCCGTCGCGCCAGGCGAAGTTGTGGTGGTGCCCGACCGCCATCAGCGGCGTCAGACCGCACCGGGCGGCGAAGGCGGCGTGGATGACTTCGTGATTGGCCCGCGCAAAGTCCCCGGCAAGCTCCATCGCCGCCCAATACTCCCGCCCCGCGTCGCCGTCCAGACTCAGCCACTCGTACATCCTGGGGACGCGCGCGGTCCGCGCCGTTTCGGCTGCGGCCAAGCGCATATAGTGGTTAGCGAGGGCGTAGCCGACCCCGCGCGAGCCGCTATGGGTCAGCAGCCCGCTGAACGTCTGGGGGAGGTCGCTCCCGGCGTCCAGACGCTCCCCGACGACGAGTTCCGCGAAGTGGTTGCCGCTGCCGCTGGTGCCGAGTTGCCGCCGCGCCCTATCGCGCAGGCCGCGCGTCTGGCGGGTGAGCTGCCAGCGGGCCGCGTCCAAGATAGGGTGCTCCGCGGGCCGGGCTGCTTCTGCGCCGACGCCGAACGTCGTCACGGCTTTGAGGTCGCGGAACAGCGACTCGCGCTGGTCGCGGAACTCGGCGGGCGACGCGGCGAACAGGCTCAGGTGCATCCGGCAGCCGATGTCCACGCCCACCATGGCGGGCGAGACCGCCCGGTGCGCGGCGAGGACGCCGCCGATGGGCAGAGCGTATCCGACGTGGGCATCGGGCATCAGCGCCCCGGCGAGCGCGACGGGCAGCCGCAGGGCGAGTTCCATCTGGCTGACGGCGGCGGGGCTGATGTCGGTCCCAACGTCGCCGCAGACGTACAGCGGCGCGGGCGCGTCGGCCAGGACGGTTCTGGGCGCGGCCCGCCCGTAGTCGGCTTCGAGGGCGGCGAGGATGTCGGCTTCGGGCCGGCCCGCTTTCTTCCAGGCCGCTGCCTGGCGGGACATCTCGGTGAAGCGCGCGTCGCCCCGCCAGGGGCGAAGGAGTGTGTTGACTTTCACGGTGGCTTTATCGTCTTCCGGGGGCGTTCTGCAAAAGACGCCTGTTTTAGCACTCTCTTGACACGAGTGCCAATTATCGGGATAATCGGGGTATAAGTCTCTCAAAGACAGACACGAACACTTGGAGGAGATCAACCCATGTTGAAACCATTAGGCGACCGCATCGTCGTCAAGGCGCTCGAAGCCGAGACGCAGTCCACCGGCGGCATCATCCTGCCGGACACGGCTAAAGAAAAGCCCCAGCAGGGCGAAGTCCTGGCGGTCGGGCCGGGCAAGATGCTCGACACGGGTAAGCTCAGTGCCGTCGATGTCCAGGTCGGCGACAAGATCGTCTACTCGAAGTACGGCGGGACGGAGATCAAGGTCGGCGGCGAGGACGTCATCATCCTGCGCGCCGACGACGTGCTGGGCATTCTTAACAGCTAAGACACCCCCACTCTGGGGGAGCAGAAGGAAAGAACAAACACTATGGCATCCAAAGAACTGCTGTTCGACGAAGCGGCGCGGCGCGCGCTGGAGCGCGGCGTCAACACCCTGGCCGACGCGGTGAAAGTCACCCTGGGGCCGCGCGGGCGCTACGTCGTGCTGGAAAAGAAGTTTGGCTCGCCCTCCCTCGTCGACGACGGCGTGACCATCGCCAAGGAGATCGAGGTCGAGGACAAGTTCGAGAACATGGGCGCGCAGCTCGTCCGCGAAGTGGCCTCGAAGACGAACGACGTGGCCGGCGACGGGACGACGACCGCGACCGTGCTGGCCCAGGCCATCGTCCGCGAGGGCCTGAAGAACGTCGCCGCCGGCTCCAACCCCCTGGCCCTGAAGCGCGGCATTGACCGGGCCGTCGAGGCCGTCGTCGCCCAGATCAAGGACATGGCCGTGCAGGTGCAGGGCAAGGAGGCCATCGCGCAGGTGGCGACCAACTCCGCCAAGAACACCCAGATCGGCGATCTGATTGCCGAGGCTATGGACAAGGTCGGCAAGGACGGCGTCATCACGGTCGAGGAGAGCAAGGGCACGACCACGACGCTGGAGCTTGTCGAGGGCATGCAGTTCGACAAGGGCTATATCTCGCCCTACTTCGTCACCGACCCCGAGCGGCTCGAAGCCCAGCTCGATGAGCCGCTGATCCTGATCTACGAGAAGAAGATCTCGGCCATCCAGGACATGCTGCCCGTGCTGGAGAAGGTCGTCCGCCAGGCCCGGCCCCTGCTGATCATTGCCGAGGACCTGGACGGCGAGGCGCTCGCCACCTTGGTCGTCAACAAGCTGCGCGGCACGCTCAACGTGGTCGCGGTCAAGGCTCCCGGCTTCGGCGACCGCCGCAAGGCCATGCTCGAAGACATTGCCGTGCTGACGGCGGGCCGCTTCATCACCGAAGACTTGGGCCTGAAGCTGGAGAACATCGACGAGACGTATCTCGGCTCGGCCAAGAGCGTCACCATCACCAAGGACGAGACCACCATCGTCGAGGGCAAGGGCACGTCGGCCTCGATCCAGGGCCGCATCGCCCAGATCAAGGCCCAGATCGACAAGTCCGACAGCGACTACGACAAAGAGAAGCTCCAGGAGCGGCTCGCCAAACTCTCGGGCGGCGTCGCCGTCATCCAGGTCGGCGCGGCGACCGAGACCGAGCTGAAAGAGAAGAAGCACCGGATCGAGGACGCCCTTTCGGCGACCCGCGCCGCGGTGGAAGAGGGTATCGTGCCCGGCGGCGGCACGACGCTGATCAAGGTCATCTCCGCCCTGGACGGCCTGACGGCCGAGGGCGACGAGAAGGTCGGCATCGCGATCATCCGGCGCGCGCTGGAAGAGCCGGCCCGCCAGATCGCCAACAACGCCGGCGTCGAAGGCTCGGTCATCGTCGAGAAGATCAAGACCGGCGGCCAGGGCTACAACGCCGCGACCGGCGAGTTCGGCGACCTGGTCGCCCAGGGCATCGTGGACCCGGCGAAAGTGACGCGCTCGGCCTTGCAGAACGCGGCCTCCATCGCCGGCCTGATCCTCTCCACCGAGGCGCTGGTCGCCGAGCGGCCCGAGAAGGCCTCCCCGGCCCCCGGCGGCGGTGGCGGCGGTATGGGCGGCGGGATGCCCGGGATGGGCGGCATGGGCGGCTTCTAAGCCCCCAAGCCACTCGCTGCAAGCACGGCAAGAAGAGCCGGAGGCCATACGGTCTCCGGCTCTTCTGTTGGTCTGTCGGGTATAATTGAATGGTAGTGGCTCAATACGAGTTGTTTTTCGAGCATCTAATGTTGTAATTGTGGAGTGACTGCCAGCATTACCTTCACATTTGCCTGTTGCTCAGGGAATTCTTGACTGGTGGCCGAAAATTAAGAACAACTGGCATTGAACCACTACCAATTGAATTAGGAAAAGCGGGAGGGTTATGATCATGCCGGTTATTACACCGTTGACATGGGAAGAAAACATCGGCAAAGACAAGGTTGTCGTTGCGTACTCTGATGCCCCCAATAATTTACAGGCCATCTTTGAAGTAGATGATTGGGCACGCGCTCATGGCTATGTCCGAAGCCGAGAGAGCACCTTGAATATTAAGCAGGATGCTCAAGGCCATCGCTACTTTTACTGCGCCTGCTATCTCCTTGATGAAGATGATCGGCGCGCTGCTGATGCTGATTTGCTAAGAATTCGTGAGCGGCGCGAACGGATGCCTCTAACTACGCCTTCGGATGTGCTGCTCCGTCAAGAGGATTAGCCTTCATGCCGCGCTATGTCGTTCCCGATACCAGCGCTATTGCAGCTGCGCTCTACAACGAATCTTACACGCTACAGGCCGAGCCGCTTTTGGAAGCAATACGAAAAGGGTCTGTTGACGCGGTAGCCCCTTCCTCCGGTCTTACTGAGTTTCTTAATGTGAGCCGTAAGAAGTTGATCTCAAGTGGGTCGCATTCTGCTTCATTCGTTGCTGATGTCGAGGCGATTGTTGCTGATTTCTTGACACTGCCTATCTTGTGGTGGGAGATCAGTGCCATTGCGCCATCTGCCTGGCGACTGCATCGGAGTCAAGGTGTTGAAACCGGTGATGCTTTCTTTCTAGAGGTCGCTCGTCAGTGGGATGCTGAGATATGGACGCTAGATGAGCAATTCTATAGGACAGCGCACCTTGCTCACCCCAAAACGTTTGATCTAAGGACAATTCGGTTTGTATGAGTGAGAGGCTTAGTATCTAGACATGGGATTCCAACTTTATGATGTGGTCACTTTGACCGAGGACTTGCCGCAACAAGGGCTTGTGCGTGGCCAGGTAGGGACGATTGTCGAGCAATACTCGCCGGATGCCTTTGAGGTCGAGTTCGTGGACAACAGCGGTCATACTTACGCGCTCGTCACGCTGAGAAGTAGGCAGCTCTTAGCCCTGCAATACGAGCCGGCACAGGTCGCGTGAGCTGCAAATTCAAGAGACGCCGGGGGCCAAGTGGCCTTCGGCGTTTTGTTTTCGCCTGTGCTATACTGCCGTATGACTGATGCCGACCGTTTGCGGCAACGAATCCGGGTATGGCTGTGGCTGTTCATCGTCGGCCTGGCGGTGAGCGGCCTGACGGCCATCCCGCTGCGGTGGGAAATTGATTTTCTGGCGCGGCTGGTGGGGTACGGAGACAGCGGCCTCGCCCACTGGGTATTGCGGGTGCGGGACGGGGTGGGGGAGACGGACGCCCGCTTCCCGTTCCTCGCCTACGGCACCGATTGGCTCGCCTTCGGGCACCTGATGATCGCGGTCGCATTCGTCGGGGCGTTGCGCGACCCGGTCCGCAACGTCTGGGTGATCACGTTCGGCATGATCGCCTGCGTCGTGCCCTGGGCCTTGGTCTTCGGCCCGTTGCGCGGCATCCCGTTCTTCTGGCGCTTGATCGACTGCTCGTTCGGCGTGGTCGGCATCGTCCCCCTGTGGCTCTGCCGCCGCGACGCCCAAACGCTGGAGCGCCTGGAGGCGAGGCCCGCATGAAACCCCTGCTTCTGTCGCTGCTGTCGGGCCTGCTGTTCGCCTTCAGCCTGCCGCCCTTCAATTGGGAGTGGCTGGGTTGGGTCGCCTTCGTGCCGCTGCTGGCCGGGGTGCCGGGGCGGAGGCCGCTGGAAGCCGTCGGGCTGGGCATGCTGGCGGGTGTGGCCTGCGGCGCGGTCCAGGCGGGCTGGTATCACGACACGGCGCGGCTGCTGTGGGCCTACATCCCCTTTTTGTGGCTGTGCTTCCTGTTCGGGGTGGTCGCGCTGGCCGCCTCCCAGACGCCTTCCCACTGGAACCCGGTCGTGCGCGTTTTGTTCGTGGCGAGCGTGGGCGTCGGCGGTGAATGGGTGACCTCGTTCCTGCCCCTGCCGCTCAACGTCGCCCTGTGCCAGTACAGGAATCTGCCGCTGATCCAGATCGCCGACTTCGCCGGCATCTGGGGCGTCTCGCTGCTGCTCTGGTGGGCCAATGCCGCCCTGGCCGATTACGCCCGGCACCGCAGGCCCGCGCCCGCCGGTGTCGGTTTGGCGCTGATCCTGCTCTCGCTCGGGTACGGCGCGTGGGCGCTGCATCGCCCAACTTTGCCCGCGCCGACGCTGACCGTGGCGGCGATTCAAGATCTGACGCGCGAAGAGACCGGCGACCTGGCCGCGCCTGCTGGCGCGACCGACCGGGCAGAGATGACGCGGCAGGCCGTGGGGCAGGGCGCAAAATTGGTCGTCTGGTCGGAGGAGTCGCTGGGCGGCGAGTTCACGCCAACCGACCCGAAGGACGAGACGCGGGCGCTGGCCCGGAGCCTGCACACCGCCCTGGTTGTCGGCTACTCGGACGACACCAAACCCAAGCCCTTCAACTGCGCCGCTTACATTGCGCCCACGGGCGACGTCTTGGCCCCCGCCCACCACAAGATTCACCTGTATCTGGCCGAGCGCGAGACCAACCGCTCGGGCCATGACGCTACGGTCGTTCAGACGCCGCAGGGGCGGGTGGGCCTCGAAATCTGCTTTGATAGCTGCTACACGAACACGACGCGCGCGACGGTCCGGCGAGGCGCGAACTTGATCGCCATGCCCAACTACGACCCGCCGACCCCGCGCGGCGTCCTACATCGTCTGCACGGGGCCATGCTGCCCTTCCGGGCGGTCGAGAACCGCGTCCCGTTCGTTCGCGCCGACTCGAACGGCCTGTCGCAGATCGTGAGTTCTTCCGGCCAGGTGATCGCCCAAGCACCCCTCTTCCAGACCGATATCCTCTTGGGCAGCGTCACACTGGGCACCGGGCGGGGGACGTTCTTCACGCGCTGGGGGGACTGGCTGGCGTATGGGTGCCTTCTGGTCGCGGCCTTGGGGCTGGCGGGCCGGTTAAGCGTCCGCCGGGAACCCCGTGCGCCCGACACCGGGTTACGGCCCTAGACACGGGCAAGGAGAAAATTGCTATGGACTTCGGACTGAAAGACAAGACGGCCTTGGTGACCGGCTCGACGGCGGGCATCGGCTACGCAACGGCCCTGGGTCTGGCGCGCGAGGGGGCGCGGGTCGTGGTCAACGGGCGGACGCAGGCTCGGGTGGACGCGGCGGTTCGGCGCATCGCCGATGAGTCGGCGAACCCCGACGTCTCAGGCGTGGCCGCCGACATGGGCACGGCGGGGGGCGCAGACTCAGTCATCCAGCAAGTGCCGCGCGTAGACGTGCTGGTCAACAACGTCGGCATATTCGAGCCGAAAGACTTCGGCGAGATCACCGACGCCGACTGGCTGCGCTTCTTCGAGACCAACGTGATGAGTGGCGTCCGTCTGTCGCGCCACTACCTGCCCCAAATGAAGGAGAAAGACTGGGGCCGGATCGTCTTCGTGTCCAGCGAGTCGGGCGTCAACATCCCCGCCGAGATGATCCACTACGGCATGACCAAGACCGCCCAGCTCGCCGTCGCGCGCGGCCTGGCGGAGCTGACGGCCAAAACGCGCGTCACGGTCAACTCGGTCCTGCCCGGTCCGACCCGGTCCGAAGGCGTCGGGACCTTCGTGCAGCAGATGGCCCAGGCGCGCGGCGTGGACGAGGCGGCGATGGAAACGGAGTTCTTCCAGACCGCCCGCCCGTCGTCGCTCTTGCAGCGGTTCGAGACGCCCGAAGAGGTGGCGAACGTAATCGTTTTCGTGTGCAGCGCGGCGGCCTCGGCAGTCAACGGCGCGGCCCTGCGCGCCGAAGGCGGGGTCGTGCGCTCGGTGGTGTGATTGCCCTGCCTGTGCTACAATGGGGCAGGGGGAAAACGCATGAGCTACGCGACCAAGCTGGACAAAGAGCAGAAGATCAACCTCAGCGGCTACGCGGCCGATGACAAGGGCGACGAAGACAAGGACACGAGCGGCGTGGTCCTGGCGAAGCTGGGGGAAGAGCTGCGGGGCCTGCAAGAGTGGCTGTACGCGGCCCAGACGCACAGCGTCCTGATCGTGCTGCAAGGGCTGGACACGGCGGGCAAGGACGGCACCATCGCCCACGTCATGCAGAGCATTAACCCGCAGGGCTGCGACGTCGCCTCGTTCAAGGTGCCCACGCCGCTGGAAGCCGCCCACGACTTCCTCTGGCGCATCCACCAGCAGACGCCCGGCAAGGGCATGATCACGATCTTCAACCGCTCGCACTACGAGGACGTGCTGGTGACGCGCGTCCACAAGCTGATCACCGACGACGTCGTCAAGCAGCGCTACGCACAGATCAACCACTTCGAGCAATTGCTGGCCGACAACCACACGATCATCCTCAAGTTCTTCCTCCACATCTCCAAGGACGAGCAGAAGGAACGGCTGGAAGCGCGGGAACAGGACGAAGAAAAAGCCTGGAAGCTCTCGCCGGGGGATTGGGAGGAGCGCCAGTTCTGGGACGCCTACACGGAGGCCTATGAGGAAGCACTCAAGGCGACGGCGACCAAGCAGGCCCCATGGTACGTCATCCCCGCCGACCGCAAGTGGTTCCGCAACCTGGCAATCGCCACGACTCTGGTGGAGACGCTGAGGCCCTACAAAGCTGACTGGGAAAAGGCGCTGAAGGTGCTGGGCGAGCAGCGGAAAAAAGAACTGGCCGAGACGCGCCGGACCGAGGGGAGCAGCGGCAAGGATAAAAAGACGAAAGACAGCGACAAAAGCCCGTCAAAGACCCACGAAACGTCGTAGCCGAGGCCGAACGGGTAGGGGCGGGGCTTGCCCCCGCCCTTTCTTCTTGCCTTCGCCCTTTCTTCTTGCCCCCGCCCCTTTGACCTGTCTGTGCTAAACCGGCAGCACTTCCACAATGGGCGGCAACAGAATGGACTGCGGGTTGGTCGCGGCGGCGATGGCCGGGACGTTGTTCAAGAAATGGTAGCAGACGCCGAACTCAGATGGCCCGTTTCCGTTGCCGATAAACTCGATAGATGTGTGACCTGACGCAGTCAGGCGGATGTTGATTTCGCTAGCGGCTGGGACTTGTGTTAAGGCCACCGCCAAAGATTTATCGGCATCAATGAGATGAAACCACATTTCGGACTGCCACGGCGTTGATGTGCAACCCCGGCACTCCTCTCTAACATGACGCCCGTTTTCATCGGTGACAAAAATCTTCCATTGTCGTACATCGTCCTTCACTTCTTCCACGTAAAGTGCAAGGTTCGCAGCAGCAGTCATTTTGCCATAAATGCCCCCGCCAATGCCAAAGTCACACAATAAAGGCATGGAAGAGGTAGAAAAGTTCAAGTCGAAAATAATCCACCCGCTGCTAGCTTCACTCGAAAAGGTTTTTTTGATCCAGGATTTACAGGCGGTGATCTCTGTTGTTGTCTTAAACGGCATTTTCCGTATCTGTACGGTCCTACCTTCGCGGGTCATGTGGTCTAGCGTATGAGTTCCCTCGGTGGTGAGGCGAGTTGTAAGAGGACCTATTTCAGATCTAGTCGCTTTTATGACGGGTGTAGCTGAACCTGCATAGATCATGTTAATTACTCGGCTAGTCTCACGCAGATGCGAAAGGCCGTCATAGGTAACTTGATGGATACTGCCGTCCCGTAGGATGTCAAAGGAGACGCGCTCTTGACGGCTGTGCAGGTCGCCATCGGGAGCAGCCTCAACGTGCAGGCTGTCTGGAATGGGGAATCGAAAGCCGCCTGCGGTTAGCTCGAAAGTGCGCTCTTCCATCGGCGCTAAAGAGAGTGCAAAATCAAGCCGATGCTCCCGGTCTGAAACAGGCAAAATCTGCAATGGGACGGCATCGCCTCTGCTGCCCGACCACCCGAGCGATGTACTGTCAATCCCCGTCGGTAGTTCTACTGTGGCCGCCAGCGGATAAAGAAACCGCCGGATGCCGGCCGTCTCGCGGACGCGGATGCGGGCTAGAACGTCGCTCATCTCGAAAGCGCCTCCTCGAAAATCTTGGCGATGTGGTCCACGGTGTACCGCGTCGCCCCCTGGCTGCCCTCGAAGACCGAGTGCGCTGCCCGGCCCATCGCCTCCCGCGCCGCACCGTCTTGCAGCAGGCGCACGAAGGCGTCCGTCAACTGCTGCTTCTGGGCTTCTTTGTCTGCCTCGTCGGCGGTAATCATGGCGATGCCGCCGCGCTCCACGAAGTCGTCGATGATCTGGGGGAAGTTCTTCATCGAGGGGCCGACGACGATAGGCTTGGCGTAGACGGCAGGCTCCATGATGCTCTGGCCGCCGTGGGGGATCAGCGTCCCGCCGACGAAGACGACGGTGGCGAACTGATACGCCGTGGACAACTCGCCCAGCGTGTCGCCGATCAGGACGTCGGCAACGGGGTCGCCGGGCGCGGGGTCCGACCGGCGCTTGACGCGCCAGCCGGCGCGCTGGGCGAGCTGGGCGACCGTGCCAAATCGTTCCGGGTGGCGGGGGACGATCAGCAGGCGCGTCCCTTCCAGCCCCGGTTCTAATCGGATACGGCGCAGGACTTCCAGCAGGGTGCTCTCCTCGTCGTCGTGGGTGCTGCCCGCGACGATCAGCGGCGCGTCCGAGGCGGTCAGGGCGAGGGCGGCATCGAGGGCCAGGGCCTGCGCCTCGGTGATGTCTTTTTCCACCAAACTACGGTCGTACTTGATGCTGCCGCTGACCCGCAGCTTGCTCGGCGGGGCACCCATCCGCTGCAAGCGGTCGGCGTCCTCCTGCGACTTCGTCAGCAGCAGCGCGTAGTTCTGGAAGACCCGGCCCAAGAGCGGCTGGACCCAGCGGTAATACTGGAACGACTGGGCGGAGATGCGCCCGTTAACCATGACGACCGGGATGCCGCGCCTTTTGGCTTCGTGGACGACGTTGGGCCAGATCTCGGTGTCGATGGTGATCAGCAGGCGGGGCTGGATGTGGTCTAAGACGCGGTTGGCGATGGACGCAAGATCAATCGGGAAGTAGAATGTGCTGCCCGCGCCATACACCGCAAAGCGTTCCTGGGCGATGGCCTGTCCGGTCTTGGTGATGGTGCTGAAGACGAACCGCGCCTGGGGGAACCGCTGGGAAAGCGCATGGGCCAAGGGCTGGACGCTCAACGTCTCGCCGACCGAACACGAGTGTATCCAGATCGTGGGCCGACCGTCGGCTTTCAGGCTGTCCGGGAGGAAACCCAAGCGCTGGCGCAGGGCAGGCAGGTACTTCTGCTGCCGCCAGGCGCGATACAGGAAATAGGGGGTCAGCAGGAGGACCCAGCCACCGAATAGAAGGCTGTAAAGGAAATACATAGGTGGAGATTTGAGGCGTGAGCGTCGCCGGCCCTGAAGGCCCTGCCTATTTGGGAGTGGCGAAGTTGCTCCCCGACATTTTCTTCCTGGCGTCCGCTGTGTCACGGCGAGCTCGCCTAACGAGCAGCACGGCGGAGATCAACAGAACGCAGAAAAACACAGCGTCTATGCCAATGACTGCAAGTTCCAAGTAAATTCGCCCTGCACGAAGGGCGTGTATGGTGGCTTGGGGTGTGGATCTGTCAAGATTGCGCTCGAAGGAAAAATAAGTCATGAGTATGGCAAATGCTGCTATAAGTGGGCCCAGCGTGAGGCTGCCCACTAACCAGAGGATAAGGCCACGCGCTGGAGGCAGAAGCGTGTTGCGATCACAGTAGCTGTTGACAAAAACACGGCATTGATGCAGAGGCAGGCCCGTCTCCTTGCGAAGCTTCATGCATAAGACCAGCCGGGGGAGCAGCGGTTTCGTCGTGAGCGCACGCAGGCAGGCTGTCAGAAACTCGTCGTGGGTGGCTGACAAATCGGGCGTACTGGGAGGCGGGGGCCAGATGGGCTGTTCGGACATAATTGCCTCTACGCGCTGTTGGTCGGCGTGAACATGGCGATGACGCGCTGCAAGTCGGCTTCGGTGTCCACGCCCACCGTGTCATGCGGCGTCTCGGCGACAAAGATGGGGACGCCGTTCTGCAAGAATCGCAGCTGGTCCAGGCTCTCGGCAAGCTCCAGCGACGACTGCGGCCAGCCGTGGAACCGTTCCAAAGCCGCCCGCGTGTAGGCGTACAGGCCGATGTGCTTGTAGTGGCGCACGTCCCCCGCCCCGGCGCGGTCGTAGGGGAGGGGATAGCGCGAGAAGTACAGCGCATTGCCGTCGTCCGCCGTGACGACTTTGACATTGTTCGGGTCGGCGGCCTCGGCGGCGGACATGGCGACTTTCAGCGTCGTCACCTGGATGCCGCTGCCGTTTTGGAACGGCGCGAGCATCAATTCCAGGTGGTCGGGCCGCAGGGTCGGCTCGTCGCCCTGGATGTTGACGTACACGTCGGCGTCGGTGCGCGTCAATACCTCGTGGACACGGTCGCTGCCCGACGGGTGCTCGCGCGTCATCAGGACGGGGATGTTTTGCCCCGCGCAGGCGCGCTCGATTTCGACACTGTCGGTGGCGACGACCAGGTCCGTCAAAAGCGGCGACCGGCGGGCGTTCCGGTAGACCCAGGCAATCATGGGCAGGCCGGCGATCTCGCGCAGGGCCTTCCCCGGCAGGCGCGAGGAGTTGAACCGGGCGGGGATGACGCCCATGATTTTCAGAGGCTGGGTCATGGTGTTTGCTAGGGGGCACCGGGCGCGGCGTCCGGTATCGCCGCCAGGTCGGCGGGGCGCAGGTGGACCAATCCGATGCGCCGGCGGTCGCCAAACCGCTCTTTGACCGCGTGGTCGTCGTCAATGAGGTGCTTGAAACCGCCCTGCACCCAGTACGCTTCGGGCAGGGGCCAGGAGTAGACCAATCGCCCCTCGGCGGCCTCGGCGACCGAGAGCGGCGGGCCGTCCGGGACGATGCTCAGATCGGCGGCGGTAGGCAGGGGCTGGACCAGTCGCTGCCAGCCGTCCCCGAAGCGCAGCAGCCCGCAGGCCGGGGACGCCAGCAGGCGCTTTGCACCGCGCTCGACGAACCAGACGCGCCGGTCGTCTTCTTCGCCGTCGCCGGACGGCAGCCGGATCAGACGGCCTTCGAGCTGCGCCCGCGAGGGGGCGTGTGTGCGCCGGACATCGGCGGGCCTACCGCCGCCCTCGGGCGGTGCCGCCGTCGAGACGATCTCGACCGCGCCCACATCGGTCAGAAACGACGGCGGGGCGTAGACCGCTACCACCTCGGCCTCGAAGCGCCCCGGCTCGTCCAGGGGGAACGGACCGCCCCCGCCGCCTTTGACGGTGTACGAGTAGGCCAGGCTCTGCCCGTCGGCGGCGGGCGAAATCTCGCGCGCTTCAAGCTGCTTCTCGACCGAGACGCGCTCGATTACGCGCCAGAGCACCAGGCCCGGACCGGGCACGGGCAGTGCCCCCGAGGCCGTCTGCGACCGCCCGCGCCCGCCGAGAAAGCCGCCCCGCCCGCCCGTCAAATCAATCTGCGCCGTGACGAAGACGGCCTGCGGGTGGGCGGCAAGGTCCATAGGGTGGTCAGCTTGGTATGGGCGTCGGACGTTGGCGCTCCAGCGTCTGACCGTGCGCCCGCGCGATGCCCCGCGCCTGCGCGTACAGGCGTTCCACTTCCGGGCCAAAGCCGACGTCCTGCCACGAGAAGACCGTGCCGCGCGGGAACTGTGACAGCTTGGCGAGGAACGCGGTCCGGCCTACGCCGTCGTAATGGCCGACGGACCAGTAGCCTCGGTCGCCGGTCTCATAGTCTACGTGGACCGGACCGGCCGCAACCCGCTGGAGACAGTCATTCAGCACCCGGCGGCCTTCGTCTGTGACACACAGGGCGCGGATCAGTTTCAGCCGTGCGGGGCTTTCGTACCAAGCCTGGCCCGTCGCCAGCGAGAGAGCTACGCCTTGCTCCACGACGGCGCGGGATCGGGGCTTTGCGTCCGGCATCCGCAGACGCGCCCAGAGCGTCGCCTCGGTCTCGGGTGAGCCGTGCCGGGCCAGCATCCGGGCGGCATCCGCGACCACGCCGGGGTCGGCATTGCGTAGGCCGGCGACGGCGGCCTGTTCCAGAGCCGGACCATACTGCACGGCGGCGATGTCGCCCATCAGGGTTTCCATACTGCCTCGGCCTAGCCAGCCTAGCAGCGCCCGGTGCAGCATGACTTTGCCGTAGGCAGGCTGGACGCGGAGGAAATAGGCCAGCAGAGACACTTCCGTACTGTAGTCCAGCCATCTCGCGTAGTAGGCTTTGGCCTGCGGCAGAACGGCGGGCGTCGCATAGCGGGCGATCAGTTGACACGTCAGGTCTGCGTCCTGCCGCGCCGCCAGCCGCCTTGCCAGCGCCTGATCCAGAACGGGCAGGGTCGCATTACCGAGACTGCCGAGCGCAGCCATGTCGGCGCGGGGGCTGGGGGAGGCGATCTCCCTCAAGGTCAGCGCGCGGCCTTCCTGCGGGGACAGCTCGCGCAGGCGGCGCAGGATCAAGCCGTTCAATTCGGTATTGTCCGCATCGAAGACGTTGGTGTTGTCCGTGAGCTTCGCCCCCGCCCAGAGGCGTCGCAGGGCGGGGAGCAAGGCGGGGGAACGGAACCGAGTCCACTCATCGCCCAGCAGATAACTCTGCGGCAGCGGCGGCAGCCGGTCGAAGTCCAGCGCCATGCGCCGCGTCAGTGACGGTACCCGCGCCCGCACCGCGCCGTTCTGTCCGACGTCGGGGTTCAGCCAGGCGTCTTCCAGCAACGTGTGCAGGGTCATGGGCCGGGCCGTGTTGCTCTTCCTCGGAGCGGCCTCGGCGGCCCGCAACCAGTACGTCCGCAGTAGCGGCCCGTCGTCTTTTACCTTCTTCTGATAAGAAGCGATCTCGGCCAGCGTGGATAAGAACGTCTGCGTGACCGGGTAATCCGGCGCGGTCAGGTCGTGCTCCATCTCGCCGACGAGCCAGGCCCGGTCCGGGTAGCCGATGAGGCCGGGCCGACACTCCTCGCCCTTCGACTCCGAGCTACGGGGGTACTTGTCCGCTCCCAGGATGGACAGAAGTGCCCGCGCAGATTCGGGCGTTCCCAGATAGCGCAGCACGTCCCAGGGGTCAGAGACGGTCATCGGCCCGGTGTAATGATCCTGGACTTCCACTAGCGCCGCCTGCGCCTGCGCGTGCGCCCAAGCCGGATCGGCGGGGACGATCTGGAACTGAACGACGTTGGAGGCAGTGGTGATCGTCTTGCCCGCATCAAAAGGGTTGTTCACCTTCACCTTGCCGTCCGTGACTCGTGACGAGGTGACGTACAGGCGGTACGTGCCGGGCTTGTCGAAGCGCAGCCGCTCGTTCACCGTCATCGGCACCGTGACTGGCTTGTTCCCAATCGCGACAGGCGCGGGTGGCGGAGGGCCGTTATACGAAAAGAATCTCGGCGGCGGCACGTCGGCCATTGGGTCCGCCGTGCCTTCAGACGGCGAGACGTGGGGCGAATCCATGCGCTCAAACGGCCACCGCCGCATTTGATAAGCGCCTGGCCGGTCGCTGGTGAACGAAAGCGTCAGTCGGATGACTTCACCTTGCTGGAACTGCGTCTTGCCGTCAGGCAAAGACAGCGCACAAATCAAGCCCGCCGGGTTCTGCGTTAGGGCCGCGCTCTGCCCTGCGTCAAAGTCATCCGCTGCGGGCGCAGGCGCGGCAAGTGTCAGGGCTAATCCCAGGGCGATCCAAAGCGGCTTCATATGTTCCTCCACACTTTATGACCCCGCACACGGCATTCCCCTTCACACTTTGTACAAATAAGAGCCGCGGTCGGCCCGGCGCAGTGACTCGCCGATGCTGCCCAAGACCTGCCCGTTGATCGGGGCGGCGATGACGATGCCCAGGGCGTCCCGGTGCAGCCGCTCCAGGCCGTTCTCGCGCAGATACCCCGCCTTGCCGGCGATGGCGATGGCATCGGTCGTCATCTGCAAGGCCGACTCGGACAGGAACAGCTTGGCGGTCATGGTCGCCGCCTCGACCGGCGGGCGCTCGCCCTCGGGCAGTGACGCCATGGCGGCCAGCGCGTAGACGTGCGTCCGCATCACGCCCAGGGTCGCGGCGAGCTGGGAGACGCGGACGCGGACGCTCTCGTACTTCTCGAACGAGTTGTTGGCCTTGACGATGTCGATCAGGCGGCTGAACGCGCCCAGGGCGACGCCCGTGGCGACGATGCCCGAGTGCAGGCCGCTCTGCATGTCCAGGGCGATGATCGGGCCGATGTGCCCCGGCTCGCCCACGCGCGCGTCGTCGGGCACGAGGGCGTTGTCCAGGCCCACGACCCCGCTGTGCGTCCCTTGCAGGCCCATCGAGTCCATCGGCTCGCCGATCCGCAGGCCGGGGTTATCCGAGGGCACCAAGAAAAAGCCCTTGCCCTCGGTCGTGTCGGTCATCACCATGTACACGCCCGCGTGGCCCGCGCCCGTGCAGAACGCCTTCTGGCCGTTCAGGTGCCAGACGCCGTCCTCACGATACGCCTTGGTGTTCAGAACGCTCTTGTCGGCCCCGACGCCGCTCTCGGACCACGCCGATGCGCCCAGGGTCTCGCCGGAGATGCGGGGCAGGTAGGCCCGCTTCTGCGCCTCGGTGCCCGCACCGGCGATGCGGTTCGCGGTCAGCGTGTGCAGCAGCAGGACGAAGGCGGTGGCGGGCGCGATGCGCGCGATCTGCTCGACGGCGTAGGTGACGTTGAGCGTGTCCAGGCCTAGCCCGCCGTAGGCGCGCGGCGTCTTCATGCCCAGCAGCCCGTGGGCGGCCAGCAGGCGGATGTTCCCTTCCGGGAACTCCCCCTCCCGACTCCGGGGTTCGTCCGTATGGACGGTCAGTTTTTCGCGGACGAGGCACTCGACGACCTCGCCCAAGGTGATCCCCGGATACAGCTCGCGCGGGTCTTGATCCCAAGTCAGAACCATGTGTGGTGGCCTCTTTCTGTCCCGAGTATAGCCCATCGGCGGGGCCGAAGTCAACGCGCCACGGGCGGAGGGGATTGCCCTCGCGTTCCGCCGGGAATGTGCCGATAGGAACGCAGAAGAATGTCGTCTTTAGAACAGACATAACCTATGCAAGTCGATCTCACGCCTCACGAGCTTTTGTCCGACGAAGCCGCCCGCCTCCAGGCCCTGCATGATTACCAGGTCCTGGACACGGACGCCGAGGACGAGTTCGACGATTTCACGGCCCTGGCCGCCCACATCTGCGGGACACCCGTCGCGCTGATCAGCCTGATCGACTCGGACCGCCAGTGGTTCAAGTCGAGGCGCGGGATGGCCGTTCGGGAGACGCCGCGCCATGTCGCCTTCTGCGATCACGCGATCCGCCAGGAGGGCGTTTTCGTGGTGCCGGACGCCCCCGCCGACGCGCGCTTCGCCGACAACCCCCTGGTGACGGGAGACACGGGCATTCAGTTCTACGCGGGTGCCCCCCTGGTGACGTCGGACGGCCACGCCCTGGGATCGCTGTGCGTGATCGACCACCACCCGCGCACCCTCTCGTCCGAGCAGGAAACGGCGCTTTCGGCGCTCTCGCGCCAGGTCGTCGCCCGCCTGGAGCTGCGCCGGCAGATGGCCGAGCGGGCGAAGGCGGAGGAGGCCTTGCACGTCAGGGAGGAGGCGCTGCGCGTCAGCGAGGCGCGCAAGGCGGCCATCCTCGCCTCCGCCCTGGACTGCATCATCACGATGGACGCGGCGGGCCGGGTGGTGGAGTGGAACCCGGCGGCAGAAGCGACGTTCGGCTACCCGGCATCGGAATCCGTGGGGCGAGATCTGGCGTCGCTGATCGTGCCGCCCGCCCTGCGCGAGAGCCACCGGCGGGGCCTGGCGCACTACCTGGCGACGGGCGAGGGCGCGGTTTTGGGCAGGCGCATCGAAATCACGGCCGTTCGCGCGGACGGCACGGAGCTTCCCGTCGAGCTGGCGATCCGGGCGGTCCCCCTGGGCGGCGAGACGCTGTTCACCGCCACCCTGCGCGACCTCTCGGAGCGCAGGGCCGCCGAGCAGGCCTTGCACGAGCAGGAAAGCCAGTACCGGCTGCTGTTCGAGAACGCCACGCACGGCATCTACCGCACGACCCCTGATGGGCGCATCCTGCTCGCCAACCCCGCCCTGCTCCTCATGCTGGACTATGACAGCTTCGAGCAGCTCGCGGCGCGCGACCTGGAGGCGGGGGGCACCGAAGCGGCCTACGAACGTGTGGACTTCAAAGCCGGGCTGGAGGAGGCGGGCGAGCTGCGCGGCCTGGAGGCGGTCTGGAAGCGGCGCGACGGGCGGGCCATCCATGTGTGCGAGAACGCGCGGCTGGTGCGCGGGGCGGACGGCGCACCGCTCTACTACGAGGGCACGGTCGAGGACATCACGGTCCGCAAGGAGGCGGAGGAGGCGCTGCGCCGGAGCGAAGCCCGGTTCCAGCGCAACGCCGCCAACGCGCCGGGGATGATGTACCAGTTCGTGCTGCACCCCGACGGGTCGGTGGAGTTCCCGTTCGTCAGCGACGGCTGCCGGGACATCTACGGCGTCGAGCCGTGCGCGATCATGGGGGACCCGCTTTCCATCATCCGCATCCTCCACCCCGAAGACGAGGCCGGCTTCCAGGCCTCCCTGGCGGAGTCGGCGCGGACCCTGGAGCCGTGGCAGTGGGAAGGCCGCTTCCTGCGCGCGTCGGGCGAGACGCGGTGGGTGCAGGGGGCATCGCGGCCCGAGCGGCAGCCCGACGGCGGCATCGTTTGGGACGGACTGCTGATGGACGTCACCGCGCACCGCCAGGTTCAGGAGGCGCTGCGGCGTTCCCACGTGGAGCTGGAGACGCGGGTAGAGGAGCGCACGGCGGCCTTGGCCGAGAGCGAACAGCGCTACCGCACTCTGGTTGACCTTTCGCCGGAGACCGTGCTCATCATCCAGGACCAGTGCGTCGTGTATGCCAACCAGGCTGCGGCGCGTCTGCTGGGGGCGGCGCGGGCCGAGGACCTCCTCGGCACCTCCGGCCTGGGCTTCGTCCACCCGGACTTCAGGGCCGCCGTGCGCGGGCGTATGTTCCAGACGGGCGTTCTAGGGGTGCTGCAGCAGCGGTGGGTGCGCCGGGACGGGCGCGTGATTGACGTTGAGGCCGTCGCCGGACCCATCGAGCACGAGGGCAAGCCCGCCCGGCAGGTGCTGGCCCGCGACGTGACCGACCGCAAGCGGGCGGAGGAGCGGGTACACGCGCTGAACGGCGAGCTGACGCAGGCCTACGACTCGACCATCGAGGGCTGGTCGCGCGCCCTGGACTACCGCGACCACGAGACGGAGGGCCATTCGCGGCGCGTCACCGAGCTGACCCTGCGGCTGGCGCGCGCCGTGGGCATGGAGGAAGACGAACTCGTTCACGTGCGCCGTGGGGCGCTGCTCCACGACATCGGCAAGATGGGCATCCCCGACCGCGTCCTGCTGAAGCCCGGCCCGCTCGACGACGGTGAGTGGGCCATCATGCGCCGCCACCCGACCCTAGCGCACGAGATGCTCTCGCCGGTCGCCTTCCTGCGGGATGCCCTGGACATCCCCCACGGGCACCACGAGAAGTGGGACGGGACCGGCTACCCCCGAGGGCTTGCGGGCGAGGCCATCCCCCTGGCGGCCCGCCTGTTCGCCGTGGTCGATGTCTGGGACGCCCTGCGCTCGGACCGGCCCTACCGCCGGGCGTGGACGGTCGCGCGGACGTTGGACCACGTCCGCGATCTGTCGGGGACGCACTTCGACCCCGCCGCCGTGCGCGTCTTCCTTGCGCTGATCGAGGCCCCCGCCGGTGAGGCGGGCGATTCGATCCGGGAACTGAGTCTCGCCGCTTGAGGCGGTTGCCGTCGCCTCGCCGCTTTATTCCCCCGCCGCTTTATTCCCCCGCCGCTCCGGGTATACTCGCGCCTGGGACTGCCGCCGTCCCGCCAACGCCACCTCCCGGAGCCTTTCCCCATGCCGACCCCCGAACCGCAGGCCGCCGCCCAGCCCTGGCCGCTGCGTCCGCCCGCCGTCCCGCTCGTCACCCACGACCCCTACTTCAGCGCCTGGTCCGTTTCGGACCGGCTGACCGAGACCGAGGTGCGCCACTGGACCGGCACCAACTACGGCCTGTGCGGCCTGGCCCGCATCGACGGCGTCACTTACCGGGTGATCGGCTCGCAGCCGCCGGACGTGCCGCCGATGGAGCAGACCGGCCTCCAGGTGCTGCCGACGCGCACGGTCTACGACTTCAAGGCGGCGGGCGTCCACGTCACGCTCTCGTTCCTGTCGCCGCTGCTGCCCCACGACCTGGACGTCCTGGCCCGCCCCGTCACCTACGTCACCTGGGATGCCCGCGCCACGGACGGCCGGGCGCACGATGTCGCGCTGTACCTGCACGTCCAGTCCGAGTGGGTGGTCAACACCGCCGACCAGCCGGTCGTCTCGGCGCGCTACCGCCAGCCGGGCATGGACGTCCTGCGGATGGGTTCCGCGCGGCAGCCCGTCTTGGAAAAGGCCGGCGACAACGTCCGCATCGACTGGGGCTACCTGCACCTGGCCGTGCCGCACCACGCGGGCGTCTCGACCGCCCTGACCGGGGCCGCGACGGGCCGCAAGACGTTCGCCGAGACCGGGGCGACTCCCGAGGCGGACGAGATGGCCGCCCCGCGCCCCGCCCACGACGGCTGGCCCGTCCTGGCCTGCGCCCTGCCGCTCGGGCAGGTCGGCGATGTCCCCGTCTCGTGCCACGTGCTGCTCGCCTATGACGACGTGTTCTCCCTCGAATACTTCCACCGCAAGGTTCGCCCCTACTGGCGGCGCGGCGGCATGGAGGTGGCCGAGCTTCTGCAAACGGCGGCGCGGGAGTACCAGCCTCTCGCCGAGCGGTGCCGGGCGTTCGACGACGAACTCATGGCCGACCTGCAAGCGGCTGGCGGCGGCAAGTTCGCCTCGCTCTGCGCCCTAGCGTTCCGCCAGTGCATCGCCGCCCACAAGCTGGCCGTGGACTTCGACGGGACGCCGCTGTTCCTGTCCAAAGAAAACTTCTCGAACGGCTGCATCGCCACCGTAGACGTCACCTACCCCTCGGCCCCGTTCTTCCTGCTGTTCAGCCCCGATCTGCTGCGGGCCATGCTGACGCCCGTTTTGGACTACGCCCAGACCCGCCGCTGGCGCTTCCCCTTCGCGCCGCACGACCTGGGCACCTACCCGCTGTGCAACGGCCAGGTCTATGGCGGCGGCGAGCGCAGTGCCGACGACCAGATGCCGGTCGAGGAGTGCGGCAACATGCTGGTCCTGCTCCTCGCGCTGACCCAGGTGGACGGCCACACGGAGTACGTGCAAAAATACTGGCCCCTGCTCGCCCAATGGGCGGACTACCTGCGCGACAAGGGCCTGAACCCCGAGAACCAGCTCTGCACCGACGACTTCGCCGGGCACCTGGCCCACAACGTCAACCTGTCGCTCAAAGCCATCATGGGCCTGGGCGGCTTCGCCCGGCTCTGCGCGCTGACGGGGCGCGGGGACGAGGCGCAGGCCTACCGGGCGACGGCGCAGGCGATGGCGGACGAGTGGGTCCGCATGGCCGACGACGGCGACCACTCCCGGCTGGCCTTCGACAAGCCCGGCACGTGGAGCCAGAAGTACAACCTCGTCTGGGACACCCTGCTGGATTTGAACCTATTCTCGCCCGACATCGCCCGCCGCGAGATTGCATACTACAAGACCAGGCAGAATGCCTACGGCCTACCCCTGGACAGCCGCTGCGGGTACACTAAGCTGGACTGGACCGTCTGGAGCGCGACCCTGGCCGAAGACCCCGCCGACTTCCTCGCCCTGACCGATCCGCTGTACACGTGGGCCAACGAGACCCCGGCACGGGTCCCGCTGACCGACTGGTACTGGACGACGGACGGCAAACAGGCCGGCTTCCAGGCCCGCTCGGTCGTCGGCGGCCTGTTCCTCCCGTTCCTGAAGCACCCCGACCTGTGGCGCAAGTGGCTCGCCCGCGCCAAACCGGAGGCTTAACCATGTCCTGAACCTATCCGGGTAAAAGTTTTTATTCCGCCCCCTTGACTTTGCCTGGAAAGCCTGTCATACTCGCCTTGCCCCCGCATTACGAAGGGCTGCCGGCCATCCCGGTACACTGACGTGTAACGCCTGTCGTTCCTCTGCTGATGTGTACCTATGAAGATGCCGGATGCCATGCCTGTCCTTCCGCGCCCTCCCCTCCGCGTTGATCTGTAGCCTCGCGCTCCTGCTCCTCTGCGCCGTCTCCTCCTTCGCCGACACGATCCCCTGGGATGCGAACGCGCAAGGTAGGTTCGTCACCTGCTTCTGCCGCGACTTGCAGCACCGCCTCTGGGTCGGCACCGAGGACGGGCAGGGCCTCTGGGCCTATAATCCTGCCGACAAAGTCTGGACCCATTTCCCCGCCTCCGCCGACCTCTCCGGCGACATCTACGCCCTCGCCTGTGACAAGAGCGGGCGCGTCTGGGCCGGCGGCATGGCCGGCGTCTCCGTCTACAACGGGCGGCAGTGGCGGCAGTACGGGCCGACCGACGGCCCGCTGGGGACGCGCCTGTTCGCCCTGGCCGTCAGCCCCAAGGACGGCGGCGTCTGGGGCGCGACCGAGGCCGGGCTGTTCCGCTACCAAAACGGGCACTGGGCCTACTTCACCCGCGCCGAAGGGCTGCCTTCCGACCAGGCCCAGGCCCTCGCGTTCGCCCCCGACGGCACCCTCTACGTCGGCACCCAGTGCGACGGCATCGCCCAAGCCTCCCCCGACGACGGCTACAAGACCTGGCGCGTCACGCCTGGCCCCCGGCAGATGCCGAATGCCGCGGCGGGGAGCGGGCTGCCTTCCGGCCTGATCAACGCCCTGCTGGTCGCCCGCGACGGCACGGTCTACGCCGGGACAGACTGCGGCCTGGCGCGCAGCGTGGACGGCGGCGACCTCTGGCACTACACGCGCGGCACGGACTGGAAGGACAAGCTGGCCGGGCTGTACCGCCCCGTCGCGCCCGACCCGCGCCCGG
>JAABUJ010000792.1_pt1 | contig 56107 bp, 52 predicted proteins | sample 5559131 | NCBI WGS metagenome assembly JAABUJ01 (sample SAMN10711875, study PRJNA513366) | rock metagenome | isolation source: Antarctica rocks | place: Antarctica: Victoria Land, Mt New Zealand nord | collected 2016-01-07
TGTTAGATATATAACCCACAATAGCTGTGCTATTAGTGTGGTGCCACCTTTTAACAGGTTATGAGCCCGGGTTAGTGCGTGATAACTTGCATAAAGTGGCGCCTAGGCCACCTCTGCCGGTGGTTCAAGTCCATGGTGAGGGAGTAAGTCCAAAAGATCACGAGTTCGAACCGCCGTCTGCGTGCACCCTTTACACCTGCGGGTCGGTTGCGGGCCGATCGCGGGTTAGGGGGAGTGTTAGATATATAACCCACGATAGCTGTGCTATTAGTGTGGTGCCACCTTTTAACAATGTCTTTAAAAATCACAGTAATCACAGCATTCTTCTTTATAGTTAAATAATTGATCTTAATTCTTGTTTAATATTTATAATAAAAGTATTTTCTCTTATTATAATATTTCTTAATCATTACTGACTGCTTAAAATCTCAAATTCTTCACATAAAGCTCTTTTCTTTCTCATTCAATTTAAAGACATTCAAATTCTCATTCATTAATTTTCTGTTCAGATATATTGTGTGAGACACAGTATATTATATAAATGATATTGAATCTTTATTGATAGCAACATTAAGATTAAGAATCTTAATGAAATCATTGTCAAGATTTAGTGAACAGACTAATGTGAATACTGATATGAATATTAATTTTTATGTTATAGAAGACTTCTTCTTTACAGAAAAAGTCTTTGTAAGAGTTTTTCATTTTGTCATAGTGATGATGATGATGATGATGTTGAGAAAGACAGTGAGATTGATTTCATGAATGATGATTAGAAAAAAGAGAATTTAGACAGATTTTACTGTTTATTTTCTACAAATTCTTGCTATGTGCCCCTTGGAGCCAACATTCTAAGAATAGCTGTATGGGTACCTATCTACTTCTTACAGAAGCGGCGTTCCGGACACGTTTCGGAGCTGCAAAGTACTGTCCACTACAGGTTGGTAAGGTAGGTAGGTACCTACTTCCACCTCTCATTTATAAAATGTTTTCTTGAAAAAGCCCAAATGTCTTCATAATCAAAGTTCCCAAGCCTCCTTTCTGTTCCTCACCCAAAGCTCTCTACGTACAGAAACGTTCGAGGCTCTATGTAGGATACAGACAAAACACAGTCCCAACAGTGACCCAAACGATCATATCCGCAGCATACGCCGGTTTGAATAAAGTCAGCCGTCAATTGCTGCTCCATTGTATCCATGGTGCATAAAACTTGGAACTCGAAGATTCCTACTGCTGCTCGACCGCGACAGTCCCCCTGCCGCTCTGCATTCCTCGGTCCGTTCTGAACCCATCTCCTCTCGGAGCAGTCCCTCTGAAGCCTCCGCGTCCCCTACCTCTTCCACGAGCATCGAGGTTCGCGGGTGGAGGCACGTTGGAATAAGACTGAGGACGGAATTGAGGGTTGTTGCGTACAATGCCCTCGTCCGAGCCATCCCGATCGATCGGTCCGTACCCATTACGGTTGACCGGTTGGCTCCCGACATTGCCTCGCCCACGTTGAGTGGGTCCGTTAGGGTTGAATCCTCGGCCGCGTGGTCCGTTGTGCTGGATCGCTGGAGCTGAACGGTTGGGAAGTCCTTGGTGCTGACCGTTAAGCACAGTGTGATAGCCTGGTCCACCGCGGCCACCGCCTCGACTAGTAACGGCTCCACGAGTCCCGTTTTGGCGTGCGCTGAGCGCTCCCCTGAAGGACCCTCGGAGTGGCGCGGGCGTGCTTGCCGGGACGAGCTGCCCTTGACCATTGGGTCCTGTGGGAAGGCCATAACCATTAGCTGCTAGTGGTTGTACGCTTGATGGCGGCTTATGGCCAACATCTGCCTTCGTTCCTGCAATGACTTGGCGCTCGGTAAGGTTCAAGACTGACGAAACAGGCACAGTCGAACCTCTGAATGGGGAACACCTTTCCCCGAGTGAGGTACCGCTCATGAAGGTCACATCAAATACAACGTCCAGTAACGTGGCTCGCGGCGTACGTGTCATTCCAACTACCGTACCACGAGTCGCTATCGGCACTCTCCCAGAGTCTTGCGCATATACAAGCCGATCGCCTAGAGAGAATCGTTGATTTCCTAACCGATGCTCGGCGTCCGATGGCTTCAACAGCGCGTTCCGGGGGACGCCCTTGATCTTTTTCCCTTCAACTGCCGGACCATGCTGGACTGCTTGATCTGCAGCTTGTTCGATCTGCTTGACCATGTCCGAATCAAGCTGCGCTGCTTCCAACGGCACCTTTTCGAAGTTCTTTGACTCGACAGATTTGAGCCAGTTCTGAATCTCCTTGATCTTTGACTTTGCAGTGGCGGCAGGGTAAAAGTCGGTAGCGTCAAATACATTACCTTGTGGATTTCTTTGGATACCTGCGATGAACTCAGGGAAGATTACCATGTACTGCTGTATAAGGTCAATGGCTTTTTGGCTGAACTCCCACCCAGTAGGGCCACGACGGGAGTATCCAAGGACCTTCAATTTCTTAGCTTCGAATTTGAGATTAAGTCCTAAGTTAAGTCGATCGTTGTCCAATGTCACCTGAAAAGACGAGGTGATCTTACTCAGCACCAGCGCATTGAGATTGAGCATCCGAGACACAGCATAAGACGGTGTGTACGGCGTAAGCTTCTCGGCGTTGTTGGCGATCTCTCTCCCAAATTCGACTTCTTTGCCCTTGACTGTAGACAACCAGACTTCTGCTTTGTTGCCGATATGGCGGACGACTTCCAAAGGACGTCCGTAATTGAACTCACCCAGAAAGAACGCCCTTGTTCCCTCTGGGAACTCTTCCTCGATTGGTAGTGCATCTCGTTCTAGGAACCTCTGGTCTTCGCTTATAACCTCTTCGACGACTGTCTGACTCGCATAATCAACGTCGATTCCCGGAATCTGGGCGTACTCCTTAGTGGTAGCACCCTCATCTGTCTTCTTCAATCCTTTCAGCATATCAACATGCACTATTGACTCCACTGGGCCAAGGATCATGCCCAGCCTTTTACTGTAGATGCTTTCGAGTCGCTCGGCTTTCCTGCGCCATTGTTCAATGTCGTTGGGACCGTGAGGAACAAGTATGGGTTGGGCGGCGCCAGTGGTAGGAAGAATGTAATCGAACAATTCATCGGACACTCGGACAACCTTAGCCTCAGAGAGAAACGGATAGCCAACATGCACCTTCCGGCCCAGTTTCGCCTTCGCCCATTCGACGTTTGTGCGCAATTCCGGATTTGACAACGTGATTACCATGCTCTCGTTCCTACTATCGCGTTGGAAGATATTGACACCGTGGAACCCAAGAGTACCCGTATGAGGTAAGGTCTTCAGGCTAGGGAACCCAGCTTGTGCAGCTGTCCCAAGCTTTACTCCATCCATCAAGCCAATATGGAGATCCAGCCCTTCCATTGTTGGAAGGTCAAAGACATTCTCGGTGCAATGACAGTGTGTGATGTCTGGGAATATTCCAACCAGAGACGACGGGTACGCAAAATCCACATCCGGACTATGGGTGAACTTCAGTGTGACCCCAAAGTCATTCCTGGCCTTCTCGTTTGCAGACAGTAAATGGTCTTTCGTCCTCATCGCGCTCAATAATCGCTTCTCGTCAATGAACGGGATCTTGACCACAGCTTCCCACTCCATTTTCTTGCCGTTCATATCGAGCTCGAAATCGCGGGGATAAAAGTCAATAATTGGGCTATCGGCGCTGGTCATAAGTTCATGATACGGTTCGGGGACGATGGTTTTGCTGCGGTCTGGTAGAACGCCCATTAGCTGCTGATAAGGTCGGAACGGCTGTCCTAAATGGAAGTCCATATCCGCCATGAGACCTCGTTTGACATCTATATCAATTAGCGGTATCTTATTAACAACAAAACGAGGTCAAGACCTACCTGATATCATAGGAGAATAATGGTAGCGGTAGAACCAAGGCCATGACACAACTCCTTTATAATAGTAATAGAGTACCCATTGCAGGCCCTGAACGTAATTTTCGGTCAATTGCTCCATCTCTTCCTCGTTCTCGAGTCCCCAGCCAAATTTCTCTTTGTAGTGTCTATCCTTCCAGCCTCGAAACTTCTCTTCATACCTCATCTCCATCTCCTCCCGCGCTTGATCCGGGGTTACATCCACCACCTGTGCGTTCTCATAACGTTTTATTACCCTCAGCAATGCAATCTGCGCTTCCTCTTCCTCTTCTCCATCATCGTCGTCATCTCCGGCGAGTTTGTCCGGGAAGTCTAAACGCAAGTGTCGCTGACCGTCTTGATTTTCCACAGTCTTCCACTGCAGACCAAGATCCTCCGCCAGATCCTCCACAAACTTACGATCTGCAGCGGGTAACGTCGTAGAAAGATCAAGAGGCAGCTGCGGCGTGACGGTTCCACCGGAACGGTTGTTGGCAAACTTCTTGACTTGCTTGAAGACTCCCTTCTGGACCGTTGACATTGACAGCTTGCCAGCCTTCTTACCCTTTCCCATCACGTCCACCTTCGCCAGCTGCTTCCCCTTGAACCAGCTCGCGTCCGCATTTTCGGATTCGAAGAATCGGTATTCCACGTCGGACAGTTCGTCAAGCAGTAAGGACAACCGTTGTACATTGATCACGCCACCCTCGTTGATATACCCTCCAGCTTTTGGTAATACGGACTTGTACACCTTAAACATGAGAGCTAACGCGCCCTCATTGATATGGAGATTTGGTAAATTCGGAAGGAAGTCGTTACCGACAAAGAAGGCCATCAAGATGAAGTCATCAATCACCCGCTCCATGTCGAAACCAAATTCCAGAACGCCCAGCTCCTTTAGTTCTTGAAATTCCAACTCCAGATACTCGCGTACGATGCACAGATGCATGAGATAGAAATTTTGATGCTCCAGTTCTTTAGACTTCTTTTGACTTTGCCTCCCAAACGTAACTTCTTCCCGTAAGAGGCAGAAATGAGGGTCATGACTCAGTAGCCCTAACATGATCAGATCCGCATCTAAACCGTATAAGCAGTGCCGTACGTTGGGGTCGTAATCTGGTTGTGCCTTGGCCAGGCGGATATACTCCATTATCTTATGTTCTCCTTCCCCGGGTACTTCGTGACCAGAAAGTACAATTTCAACACCTTGCCAATCGACGTCCTCGGATACCTTTTTGTTGATGAAATACTTCAGTTGTTGGGTAAGCTTAGCCATGAACTCGGTGCCTGCGGCAGTCAGATTTGAATGACATCATTTCTCTCAATGAACTTTGGTGCGGACCTGGGGTAATGCAGTTACTGTCGAAGGCGTCTTCTTTCGGCATCTCCACCCCGGCCTTCAAGGCCTTCTCTTTCGCAGTTTCTGCGTCTAAGGCAGTTCTAAACCGTCTTGCCCGCTGCTGGTTCATCTTTGCTCGTGGGGCAACGCCATCAATGGCCATGAAGAACAGCTGCTTCGGTTTGATCTTTCCAAAGAGATGCTCAATGTACGAGAATATAGCCACAAACATTTTATCTTCAGTCATGCGAAATGTTGGGGAGTCCGAGTCCTTGTGTGTACAGTTGTGGATGATGCCATTCATATCAAGCTGACCCCGATAAGCCGGTCAATAAGTTGGTCAAACTTCGACAATACAGTCGCATGGAGACGTTACGTACATAGAGACAGTCGAACTCCGGTATTCGGTTCTCTGACAGCAGCTGTGAGATCGCAGGATACCTTTCGCTCATCCATCTTGCCTTCTGTTAGTCGCGTACAAGGAACTCGAGGGAACTAGTCCTGTGGAAAATACCGGAAGAATTTTGGCACACCCATCCTTCTATTGTTCACAGCAAGTTCTTCGTCTTCTATTGTGGGTGAGAGGCGTCGCGCTGATGTTCGATGTGTGGTGGAGATGCGCTGCGATGGATCCGGGGTGCGTGCAGAGAATCAGCGTTACTTCAGCAATAGGAAGATGTCGAAGGACCAGTGAAAGAGGTCGCGAGTGATATTGAAACTCGGCGGTTTGCAGTGTCCTGGAAGCACTGAGTACTTGGCGAGCCTCGAGGCCGTGATGGGATCGATGCCTCCATGGCAGTACTGTAGCCTCCCGTACCTAGCTCAGAAAGTAGCGGCTCTGCGGGATGACCCCATTGAACCGTAGCGCATGGCTACGTACATGTACGAAGTACCTACCTACTCTACGCGTTCGCGTTTGCCAGAATAGTGGTATATCAATCAATCACCCTTATCGTCCTCGAACTCGTTCAGCCAATACCTACGCAATCATTGTCCTTCAATCCCGCACACCTGTCTGGACTGTCGTCATTGGCGCTCATAATTCTGAGAGCCCGCGTTGGTGATGGATAACAATGACGTTGGCAGTATGCAGTGTGTTGACCATTGGCTGCACAGATAGTACTGACCTTGACATTCCAATAGTGAGCTTGGAAGAAGAGCAGGAAGATGAGAGGACCGAGGAGAAGATCATCAATGAGGAGTACAAGACATGGAAGAAGAATGCGCCCTTCTTATACGACATGATGCTGAGCACCGCACTGGAGTGGCCCACCCTCACCACCCAGTGGCTGCCGGATACGCAAGCGTAGGTTTGGCAGAGTCTATGTGCCACTCAGCTGTTGCTGATATTGCCAGTGTCCCAGACAAGCCATACTCAACGCATAGACTAGTGATTGGCACACATACTTCCAATGAGGCTCAGAACTACTTGCAGATTGTCCATTGTCAGCTGCCGAACCCTGTCACCCCAGACGCCGCTGAGTATGATGACGAGCGCGAGGAAATTGGGGGATACGGCACTGGATCCGCGAAGAAGGCGCCCGTCGAGGTCAAATTCAACATTGTGCAAAAGATAGATCATAAGGGGGAAGTCAATAAAGCACGCTATCAACCGCAAAACCCAAACATCATCGCGACCATGTGCACGGATGGTAGAGTCATGGTCTGGGATCGTACCAAACATCCAAGCGTACCCACGGGCCATGTCAATCCGCAAATGGAGCTTCTTGGTCACACGAAGGAGGGTTTCGGTCTGAGCTGGAGTCCGCACGAAAATGGCCACCTGGCGACGGGCGCGGAAGACAAGACAGTGCGGTTGTGGTAGGTCTTAGCAACGTTGGAAAGAAGTTACTCCATCTGATTTCTCGACAGGGACACTACGCTATTTACCAAGAGCAACAAAGCGCTACACCCAACGAGGACATACACCCACCACAGCTCCATCGTCAACGATGTACAACACCACCCTCTGCATTCTGCCCTTATTGGCACTGTGTCGGACGACTTGACGCTTCAGATCCTGGATACACGAAGTGCTTCTACAATCTCGTCAGTAACGAAAGGCAAGGACGGTCATCAAGACGCTATCAATGCTTTGTCATTCAATCCGGCGTCCGAGTACGTATTGGCAACCGGTTCTGCAGACAAAACAATTGGGATCTGGGACCTCAGGAACCTCAACTACAAGCTTCACGCACTGGAGGGCCACCAGGACTCGGTAACATCTCTTTCATGGCATCCGTTCGAGGAAGCCATCCTTGGTAGTTCAAGTTATGACCGCCGAATCATCTTTTGGGACCTGAGTCGTGTGGGTGAGGAGCAAACACCGGAAGATCAAGAAGATGGACCACCAGAACTGTAAGTAGTCCGTCTGCTTTTGGCCGTTTTTTGGCTGTCCAGCTGTAGAAGTACTAACTCGTTGCCCAGGCTCTTCATGCACGGGGGCCACACAAATCGGATATCGGATTTCAGTTGGAATTTAAACGATCCCTGGGTTCTTTGCAGTGCGGCGGAAGATAACTTAATTCAAATCTGGAAGGTTGCAAATGCCATTGTAGGGAAGGATATGGATGACGTTCCTACGGAAGAGCTGGAGCAGTAAGCGTGCCGGTTGCTACATTCAGTTGGACCCTGCTGTATCATCTGAATGTGGCGAGATCATTGCATTGTCTAGGCGCATGTTATTGCCTCATAACGTTATCCGGCGTCATTCTGGCATACATAGAACAAGTTGCCGCTTGTTATTGCGCACCAAGCTAACAAAGTATGAAAGCACGAAGCGTACTTTGGGGGCAGCCGAAAACCTTTCGAGTGACCAGAATGACCAGAACGTACCTTCGTACATGTAGGTATACAATAATATTTACTGCTTACCTTACAAACGAGATATATCTACTGCTTACATGTATATTTGCATCTGCTCGTCCAGAGGATAATGCAGGTGGTTATTGCTCATCGCACAAGAGTCTTGTCAATCAGTTATACTCATCCAAAACCTCCACTGTCGTGAATCTTCCCTCCAGGTGATCCCGACGTTATATGAACGGAGAGCATCGGAAACCATGGAATCCCCACCACTAGGCCCGAAGCCCAAGTCTGCATTACCTTCCCATCTTATCAACCGCAGCTCTCCTCTGCATACATCCTCCGAGAACAGGGAGCGGGAGAGCTTGGTGGCATCCATCAACGCTTCAAGTGGCCGACGGCAGCCTGTCGACCTTGATGGTTCGCAGATTCCGACCAGCAATGGCGATGCTGTTTCGTTGCTCCACGCCGTGAAACCACGTCCGGCGAGACCTGCTGTTTACTCTAACCTGACCGAGGCCGCGAGAGATCCCAGAGATGAAGCCGCGCCACCGACGCCCCCTTCCAGCAGCCGTCCTGCAAGTCCTTACACTCTAAACCCGCCAATTGACTTTGATGGACTTAGTTGGCCGAGTGAGTACGGCCAACGTTCATCGCTTGACAACAACATTGCTAAGTACATTGGAAACCTTAGGTCTGGGGACGCGGGCACGGCTCGAAGCAACTCCGAAACAAGCAGAAGAACGTTTGGAGAAGCTAGCGGGTGCGGTGAGGACAATCTTAGAGTGCGTCGGCGAGGACCCGGAAAGAGAAGGCCTACGAGGTACGCCGGAAAGATATGCCAAGGCTATGATGTTCTTTACAAAGGGATATGAGGAGAATGTGCGGGACCTTGTCAACGGTGCAGTATTCCACGAGGATCACGACGAGCTTGTGATCGTTAAGGATATCGAGGTCTTCTCTCTTTGCGAACATCATATGGTCCCTTTTACTGGCAAAGTATAGACTCTCTCTGCGGTGCGAACATGAACAGACGGGCTCACGGTTACCAGTTGCACATTGGCTATATACCGGATCGACGCGTTATTGGCTTATCCAAGCTCGCCCGGTTAGCAGAGATGTTCTCACGACGTTTGCAGGTTCAGGAACGGCTCACTAAACAAGTAGCTCTTGCAATCTCTGAAGTACTCAAACCGCAAGGTGTGGCTGTAGTCATGGAATCAACCCACCTTTGCATGGTCATGCGAGGCGTCCAAAAAACCGGTGCCTCAACCACAACAAGCTGCATGCTTGGACGTATGAGATCAAGCGCTAAGACAAGGGAAGAGTTCCTCAATCTGCTCAACAGACGATAATCCAGCGTTCCCCTACCAGCGCTTCTCATGGCTCTGACGTAGCCTCGCTCAACGCGTATCTCTCACGTCCCACCATTACATGTTGACTCTTCTCCGCACTGAGGCATGACGCCGGCCGTTTCCTCTCTCCTCGTATTGATAACGGCGCTTATTTAAGATTCTTGATTACCCTCTCAACAGGCACTAGATGATTACGGCGGTGCTCACATGGATATGTTACTGGATTGGTTTGATTGACCATAGGAGAGGTCCTAAACAATGTTTATCACCCTCGAAATACTTACCATCAACTCTAACCATAGAATTGCGCGGCTCTTAGAAACTCTGGCTGCAATTGATCTTGTCTTTTATATTTAAGAAGACTAGAAATCTAAAACCCTGCAAATGGGCGAAAATGTGCTGATTGATCGGGGGGGTTCGCTGATTTCGGTGTTATTGTTCCTTCACAGAGACCCTATTGTTGTTGTGTATAACCAACACAGATCATTCAACACAACCCATTCCTCTAACACCACATGTCTTCACTTTCACCTCCATATCCTCAACTTTCAATGCACGACTGATAACTGAACTGGTACCAACCGCATTTTACATCTTTAAGAAGCGTTCCACCTTCTCGTCCTTCCAAGTCGGCCTGAACGTGAAGTCACAAGGAGCCTTTGCAACATGGCTTGTCCGCTCAGTGCCATTCTCAATGAGAAGGAGTCTTCGCCGCAACAGTCCACACCTCTCCGTACCCCAGATGACGAGGTCCAACCACAGACACCTAGAAGCTCTCGGAACAGCGATGTCGTGAACGGTCCAGGCGGCGCTCAGTCTGCTTCGTACGGCATTCTACCTCCTTTCCAGCTCTCTCCTTCCAAAGGTAGCCTATATCACCGTCGCGCCCTTACGTCCCCACGTCGCGTCCCCGCTCTGCCAACCCCACCGAAGAGCGATCAACCGCTTTATTGGTTCGACGGAGACCCACCAAGCCATGAGATGGACTTTGATCGGTTCAACGTTTTCACCGCTCTCACCGGTCACCCAGAGCTAGTCTTCGAATTAGCAAAGTGTCTTCCGGTCGAAGATCTCATCTCTCTCTATGCCATTTCGAAGGACTTCCATTTCATCGTGAACGGTCACTTCACGACGATTGTTCTCTCCCAGTCGATTGCCAGAGCGCCCGAATCATCCGAGATTTTCCACTACAAGTGCTACAAGAACCTCTGCATTACAGACCCAGCAGCAAGGGCGAACGCCGAAGTTCCCGAGAAACTTCGCCGCGTACCCAGTTTTCGCTGGTTGCGCTTTGTACTTCATCGCGAAAGTGTGGTCGATGAGGTTATCGCTTGCTTGGCAGCTGAGGGTCACCGGCTTCCGCAGCGCACGCGTTCGGTTCTGAAGAAGATATGGTTTACAATGGACCTAGGCGATAACGCCCGACGCATCGGACTCATTCACAACAAGACATTCTGGACCAACAAAGACCTCTTCGTTGCGACGATGTTTTTCATCAAACTCGATATGCGCTTCACCGATCCCGTCGACGGCAATGGCGAGATGAGCTTGCGCAAGCTCTTACTGGCACAAAGGAGTCTGTCGACCTTGTCGGCGGTGCTGAAGAGGAAGGATATGGTAAACGAGATGGAGATGCTTCAGATGTACGTGAGATGGAAGTACAGGCCGGCGCCTGAACATCGGCGAATGAGCATTCTAGGCGTACCTCCGGACCAGGTCGGAAAAGGCCAGCTAGAAGGGTGGGGTCTGGGCAGTAAGAAGTTGTTGCGCCCCGACGAACTGGTTATGAGGGAAAGTGTGAGAAGGAAATTGGATTTTCAAAAGCGGTACATGGATATGATGGTCTGGGGTTACATCAACAACTATACTCTCGAAGACATCCCCGAATCTAAGACGGTAGAGGAAGATAGAAGCACTGAGAGGTCGGAAGAGGAAGAGGACCTCAACCCCGAACCCAACCCAGACGCCATAGGTGAGCTCTGGTAAGGCTGAGCAGGTGGCAATTGGTAAGCCAAAGGCGATTCCATAACTTGATGTTACCTGTCCGAGATGGGAAGAGGGGCGTTTCCAGGTAGGTAGCGACAAGTTGCTGCCTACCTACAGTGGTCCTACACAATCAGTGCGTGGGAATGTATTCGATCGGCCAGCCAGGGCAGTAATGGTACATATTCGCTCTGTAGAGCGGTAATGATCATATTGCCACCTAAAGTATCTAAGGTATCAAGGGATCAGAGTTGAATAATTATGTGGTACATACGGTACCGTAAGGTAGGTAGAAACATACAAACACGGTGAAATACCTTAATCCGCTGCGGTTCGGAAAGGGATGTTGTGGTTCCCCGTAACATAAGGTAGCCATGGGCACCCAACTCCTTCGCACATTGGAACCTCATCCGAGCCAACAGCTCACTTCGTCGCCCACGTCATTCCACACCAGATCCACAACGCAGAAGATGGGTCGTGCCGCAAGGTAAGCTCATAGACGACTGGGTGTACCTTTCTCGTTGGCGATTTGGATACTGCCGGGTATGGAGTGCGAACGGCAGGAAGGAGTGCTGTTTGAGGTACCTACATTTACGAAGATCCGATGAGTTGTTAATGGAGAGCGGTGACTCCCTGCACCCCGTCAACAAGACACTCAAGTAGCTGGAGTCAGCACATGGGGCTTCCCTCATCACTCCCATGACCCTTCGCATTGAAATGGCTGACGAGACGCGACCATCGACTCAACTGGGGAGGTTCGGCTTATTGTTTGTGTGGACCTGTACGCTGGACATTTCCGCCATCTTAACTGGGATATTCTACCTAAAACTCGCAGAGGGGCTACGACGACTTCGAGAGGCATTTCCAAAAGCGTGAAAGCCAAAGTCCACGCTACAAGGCTACTTCTCTCGACCCTGGTTGATATAACACTGAATCGAGATCAATCAAGATCCTGAGACCGTGTCGTGAAGCAATATCTTTCTGCTTCGGTCATGACTTATCACGTCGATGAATACCTACGATCGAGTTTGGGAGTGCGGGCCAATCGAGGAAGGCTTGACATGAACGCTCCGGATCTCACTTCAGTTCATAGGATGGGGACTTTGCCTCACGTTTGGAGCGGCCCTCCGCCAACTTGTACCAATGGGAGATGTTGACCATTCATATGGCGAACGTTTGTTGCACTCCAAGCCGGGAGTCGGGTTCTTTCGGCTCGATGCCAGGATGCTAACGTCAGGGATTCATGGCTGATTATCCTATCAAGAGAGGGACGCTCAGGTCATAGGAGGATGTCGACTTCAGCCTGGCCGCATGTTCCGTATAGGCATGTGGCCTGGTTCCTGGATGATGGTTTGTTGCTTTATTCGTTGCATGCCGTAGATAGATCTGCTCGTGAGACTGGTGTGTTCCACTCCGCATGAGACCCTCGCGGCATAGCGCCATCTCTGGTCTGGTAGGTCATGCTTGGGAAGCTGGGATGATCCAGACTCCAGAGTTGATGTGCCGCTTCCGCTGCGTTGGAGTTCGCCGCGAGCCAGAAGCGGAGCGACACACCTCGGAAACTCTCGTAAAAAGACTTGGCGCTCAATGGCCACGAATGCTGCAGGTAAATTTGATGATGAGAAACCCATCAATCAATCTACCCTTCGAAAAGTAGACACATCAGCATCTACTGATACTATCGGCCGGGAGAAAAGGTAAGCATTTCCCGTTGGCGGCTTCATCGTCAATCTTCTTGTTCGGTTGTACTAAAATCTGCTGACATGGATCTCCATCTAGCGAACTCTCCCCAAGCGACTACACCTAATCTGATTCAGGAAATCACTCTAACAGATGACTTGGATGATTACATGGCTGCGTCGCGCAGGAGTCCGTTGATGAGAGATCAGTGGAGATCTGAAGGCGCATGTTCAGATAGACAGAGAGACAGGGACGGAAATCGTGGTCGCAATCGCTGCCGGCAACGTTCACCTGGGTCCAAGAGAAGTGGGTCGGCCACTGATCGGGAATTGAAGGCCGGAGATCTAGGAGACACCATTGACCCAGCAGTATATCGAGCTAAGGTCAAGTTACGGGACAGAAGTTGTGAGCGGGGAAGGTCTCAAACACACATTTCACTGCGGCTGCCACCAGAAGACAAGGCTGCTTCGCGTGAGTTTAAGCGTTCTCGGGAGTTGAGCGAAGAAAGATCGTCAGAGAGGTACAGACGCCAGCGAGACTCACTTTCCCCGGTCAAGCGCCAACATCCACGCAGCACTTCTGCACATCGCGATCACCCCCGGGGGCAGAAGCGTGGAGCAAGTCGTAGTCCGAAGCGATCTCATCGTTCTGATAAGCCATCCAGCAGACATCGTGCTCGTGCATATTCCCCGCGCCGCTCGTCTGGAAGGCAACATTCTTCTAGGCATCACAAACATCGTACACCATCTCCTGACCGGATCAACTTCGGCTCTGCCGTACCTTCGTCTTATCATCGTCGCTCGAGGTCGCCTGTGCGTAGGAGAATTCGATCGTCGCCAAGCCGGAGGCTATCTCCATATCCTGACCGCGCTGAAAACTATAGACACGAAGCATCGCCCCAAGCTCGCTCGGACAGCAGACGATCATCTCCAAGCCGGCATCGTCACTCAACAAGGATACGTTCGCAGCAAGCTTCTCCCCTCCGTCGCGCATCTCCGGAGCGGAGCAGGGTTTCAGCCGTCCTGAGACGACGCTCGCCTCTTCCCTCCCAGCGAAAGCCCCATCTGCCTCGACAATCAAGGCAGTCTTCACGCTCGCCGAGCTCCGTGAGAGCTTCCAGCCGAACGGGAAACGAGATGCGCTCCACCAGACCGATACAGTCTATTTTGGAGGATGAGAGCCGGCCACCATCGCCGCCACGACCAATCCCGAGTTTCGATGCGGATAATTCAGGCTCTGTGGATAACGACACTCATATGAGGGAGGCATTTCCAATGCATGGCATGAAGGCTACCGACATGCAATCTACACCGCGCCCTCGGCGGCCCAACATCGACACTCGGCAGTCATATGCAACTTCGCCACAGTACATGACCCCTAATTCTTCGCACCATGGCTCTCCGCAATCGGGGTCGCCGTTTGGCACCGGTAGAGGAGGATGGGGGGCCCAACAGCAGCACTTCCATGGTCAGCATGGGTAAGCAGTCCGCTCTTACATCTGATCCTATCAAAGAGCTGACTTCCCAAGTCCAAACATGCATGGCTACTCTCCGCCATTCCGGCAAAACAGCTATCCCCCGCCCAACGCCCAACAAGGCCAATACTACGCTAATAATCATCATGGTCAATATGGTGGCCCTCATCAGCAGATGCAACCCGGTTTTCAGAATCAGTCATACAGAGGGAACCACTCAGGGTTCCGTAGCAATCATTTCAATCCAGTCCAGGACCGTCGTTATTCCGGCCCCGGACCTCAAAGCTTTGCAGTACATGCTCCACGCGGACGTGGTGGGCATTTCCAGAATCTACAATGGACTGCTAGCGGTGGGAGTAGAGGACGTGGACAATCCGACCAGTCCCCGGGCGGCTCACACCAGCAGGGGAAATTGCAGTCACCGAATCCAGTTCTCACTCAACATTCAGAGCAGCCCGTTGCACCGTCTACTCAATCTGAAGAAGACGATAACCCTTTCCGGCCTTCCAAAGACTTACAGGTAGAAGACCAGAGTGGCATGGATGGGGCTGTCCAAAATGGAAGCACTCCGGAGGTGACGGATATGTTGCCACCAGCAAGAGATCCACTCGCAGAGCCTCAAGCCAAAGAAGGGTCAAAGTTCAGTTTCGCTTTCAAGTCCAAAACTGTACCCCCACCAGCACCGAAGCCGGTTCCAGATCTTGCACAGAAGATGAGGGAATTTTCAGCACGAGGCGATAGTTCGAAGTCGAAACCTACAACCACGCAACATATCACTGCCGTAGATACACCACCAGCACGAGCTCGATCGAATTCTCGATCCGAACGCCGGGACGAGCGTAGAGATGATCGACGTGATGATCGAAGAGACGGTGGCAGAGGTCGTGAGTATCGCAATGGCCGCCGGCCAAGGGAGGATTACCGGTCTGATCGAGATCACCGAGATCGTACTGATCGCCGCCCTGATCATCGGCCTGGACGTCAACGGGAGCGCAGTCCAGAAGCAAAGAAAGAGAAAAGGATTTTGAAGCGTCTGAAGCCCAGGCCGACCCTTTCCGCAGATTTCGCAGCCTCTGACTCTGTGTACTTTCGCAAGCCGGGGAATGAGTCCGTTGTTGGTTCTGGCACGTACGGAAAGGTCTTTAAGGCCATACATGTTTACACCAAGAACAAGGTCGCCCTGAAGAAAATACGCATGGAGGGTGAAAGAGATGGCTTTCCAGTCACCGCAGTTCGAGAAATCAAGCTTCTCCAGTCGCTGAAGCATGACAACGTTGTCAGTCTGCAGGAAGTCATGGTGGAGAAGAACGACTGTTTCATGGTCTTCGAGTACCTGTCACACGATCTCACGGGGCTCCTGAACCATCCGACCTTCAAGCTCGAGCAATCACATAAGAAGCATCTGGCGAAGCAATTATTCGAAGGCCTTGACTACCTTCATCGTCGTGGTGTACTACATCGTGATATCAAGGCTGCAAACATACTCATCAGCAATCAAGGTCAATTGAAGCTTGCTGACTTTGGTCTCGCCCGCTTCTTTGCCAAACGCCGTCAGCTGGATTACACCAATCGAGTCATCACCATCTGGTACCGACCACCTGAGTTGCTGCTGGGTGAAACGCAATACGGGCCGGCTGTCGACATCTGGAGTGCTGCTTGCGTCCTTGTCGAGATCTTCACCAAGCACGCCATCTTTCCCGGAGACGGTGGTGAGATTAATCAGCTGGATAAGATTTATAATGTCCTAGGTACACCAACGAAGTCAGAATGGCCGGGCTTGGTGGATATGGCTTGGTTTGAGTTGCTGAGGCCGGCGGAAAGGAAGCCGAACGTCTTCGCTGAGAAGTACAAGGAGAGGCTTACCCCTGCCGCCTTTGAGCTATTGCAGGCCATGTTTCTGTACGATCCAGCCAAAAGGCCAACGGCGGGTGATGTCTTGGAGCACCCATACTTCATGATCGAAGAGCCGGCGCCGAGACAGGCCGTTGAGTAAGTCGCTTGAACCATATTGCCTCAATGCCAGTCGGCCCGTTTGCTGACATACCCTCTGTAGGCTCAAGGATCTTGAAGGTGACTGGCACGAGTTTGAGTCGAAGGCCCTGCGGAAAGAGAACGAGCGCCGAGACAAGGAAGCGAGACGAGCGGTGCGGCAGGAAGAGCATCAGCGGGAGAAGGAGAAGAGAAAGGCGAGCGTCGCCGCTCCGGTTGAGAGGGAGACAAAGAGGCATAGGCCAAGCTCGTCACACGGCGGTGGCGATGCAACTTGACGGGGCCCGTGCAGTCTTTATGTTACTTCCGCGCGAGGAAGGGAGTTTAGACCTAGACGTTTTCGCTCCAAGAGCGGACCGATGTGCCTGGGCATCTTGCCGAGTTCAAGTGCAGCGCATCAGAGTCTAAGGGTTTTGGCACCGGGTTGGCGCACGATAGGTCATCAGCGTTATGGACGTGTCTTACCATGGCCGTATTGGGGAGCGTGATATCTACATATAGATTCTATTACTATCACTCAAGCGCTAGCATAACCCGCTCGGTCCCCATATTCCTTCCACCCAGAACACGGTCAATCTGCTTTGACGACTTTCTTCCCAGCCCGGGCCTCCCACGCCATGACATTCTCCTCGATCTTCTTGTACGGCCAGGAGAAGTTTGGGTAGAGGAAAGGCCGAAGATCGAAACGGTTGTCGTCCGGCGAGTACTGTTCGGCGTGGTAGGCCGGCGTCAAGACTGTCATCTTGTGCCGGTTGATACTGTAGAACCAGAAGAAGCGCCTCGTCTTCTCGTAGATCTCTCGGGGTCCCAACCGATCGGACCACATGTGCAGCAGCTTCTCGTACATTCCCCACGGACCCATCTTGGAGACTTTGCGTAAGCGACCGAACACGGATAGTTCGTCGTAGGTCATGCCCATGTCTACTTCGTCGGACTGGACGTACGTTTGCGTAAAGGGTTCCAACTCGGCGGTGGGGATGGCGGTGAGGAAGGAGGTCAGGATGGGAAGATCGAAATTGGTCCGCGCGTAGGCGATGAAGGATTTGAGGTCTGTTTTGGAGATTCCACCAATCGGGTTGATATCACTGCTCGAGCAATCATACTTGGTCAGATAACCGCGGAGGCACTCATCCACGTTTGCACTTCCGAGGACCAAAAGCGAGCCGCCGTTGCGGCGCTTGCGGACGGTGGGTAGGAGTTGGGCGAACAGGTAGGCTATCACCATGCGGAGGCGGGCTTGGATATTCTGGAGAGCTAGGTTCTCGGTTTGGCTGCCGCCGTGAACTTTGAAGCGCGGCCGGAAGTCTGTGACCAGGCTGAAGAGATTCGTCAGGGCCGATACTACGCTGTCCATATTCAAGTCGACGTGGTAGGCTCCAATGTCCGTTGCAAGTGCTTTAGCTCTACTGCGTGTTTCCTTGCTAGAATTCGTGGTGCCCATGAAGCAGGTATGGAACATCCGGTTGCAGACTTCCTGAGGTTTCGTCGGCAGCCATCTGGAAGATTCTGGCTCGCCGCATATTCTCCTGACGTCTTTGATGACCTGTTCGTTCCCCTTCTCTACAGCCTCGACGACCAGCCGGCACATCGAAAACACGATAGTTGCGGTCGCACAACTATCAATGCCACCGCTAAGCGGTATGAAGAAACCCGCCGCACCACCGCATCTTCTAAGGTAGTCCCACAGCCAGCATGCGGGCCCTAGCGCAATTTCCTCTTCCGGCTGGTGATAGTGAATATCGATCTCGTCAGACGGTCCTACGCTCGGGTCCAGATCGCCTGCTCTTTTCGAGAGCCTCGCATCCAGTTCGAGACGTTGGTAAGATGGTGCGTTTACGGCTTGCAGGCCTCTGCTCGGCGAACAGCGGAAGCTCCTCACATCTTCAAGATCGACGGTTGCGGTGATGACTTCCACATCGTTGAGAGAGAACTGAGACCCTTGAGCGACAACCTTGCCATTAATGATGATCATCGCACAACCATCATAGTAGAGCCGGTCGCCATCGCATCCTTGCTGATTCGAGTAAAGATATATGCCACCTGCCTAGTGAGACTTTGTATCAGTTGCGACAGACATCATAACAAAGTGGACAGAGCTCCCAACCTTCCTCGTAGCCTCCAGTATGAGATTGACGCGAGTGTGAAGCTTCCGTAGTTCGTGGTGGCTCCCGCTAGAGTTGGTAAATACCTCCACTCCGTTCAAGCCCATATGCGAATGGGGACTATTGCCGATCCATCAGCCCCGCTATTTGAGTCAACAGCCTATTCCCCGTTGCTCCACACACCTATCTGGCGTGAATAGTTCCTCACACGTTTCCGCTCCTAAACAAGTATCTCTCGTACTGATCACAGCATCACCGAAGGGGACCTTCTCTTGGCCGGTGATGCCACCAACGATTTGTTCTAGATAATACTCCTCGACATATCTCGGACGTTGCCACGGTGTGAAATACCTCATCTCCCGGTAGTTGCCATCGTTTGCCAACCACATCTTGGGTCGAATGAGGAGGAGCTTGCGACTGTAAACGAGCACACGGCAGTTGTATCGCACATTGCGGTGCCGGACGGGCATGCCGATGTCCAGCAGGATATCCTGGCAGTCCTTATGGTCGATGATCTTGGCAAGCATCTCCCAGGAATGCAAGAAGGTATCACCCTCGAGGAAGTGATCCAGACAGCCATAGCCGGTGATCTGATTCACCTTCAGATTGGACCATCACGATTCGAGATGGCTGTGCGCATACGCCCTTACCTCAAGCTCCGGTCCCACTCGTAGCGTCGCTCCGGCCGCTTTCGCCAAGCGGATGCTCTCGATGATTCGATCTTTGTTACCTTCAAAATCCAAAGCCCATTGATTCAGCGAGCTAGCAATCGGGTCAGTGCGACTGGTGATGAGGATGAGGATAGGGTCATCGAAGCTCACCATGTGGCCAGAGTGGCCAAGCGTCCCATGGTGGCAGGAGCGGGATGGTGAGAGGGGAGAAGCGATGGAGGTCAGAGGTAGGAAGTACAGTAGGTACCACATACAGTAAGGTACGAAGTGCCCTTTACCTTAGAACCTCAGCACGATCTCTAACTTGGCCGGCTCTCCCTCGCTTGATTGACTCTAATCATGTGTAGTCTGTGCTTTCGGAGATAAGGTAGGTAACCTACCATAGGTTAAGGCCGAAGCCCGAAGGTGAGGGTGTTTGATCTGCATCATTAATAATAATAATATGATACAGTGCCGGTGGAAATTCTGGGCCATCCACACTGTAAGCAAAAAACACACCTGTTTTTCTAGTAAAACCTGCCACCTCTGTATTCACTCATGAATCCACATCAAAAACAGCCTCACAATCATCATGACTGCTTTCTAAACTTCAGCAATGCCTCACTCATTGTCTGAGTACACTAGAAGCCTTGTTGACAGTTAATTAATCTGTGAGATGTTGATTTCATCAATTCATGAAAACATAAAGATGTCTACTTAACAAATTTAAAGAATGCAAATAAATTAATGAGTATAAAGATCATTCAAGATCTTTAAACTTAAAAAAAGAGATCAATTTAGAGCTCTGATCTTAACAATGAAAGAGATGCTGACTGAATATCTTAAGAAAAGATTCTGAATTTATTATAATGAGATGAGATAATTTCTTTAAGATAAATTTAAAATTAATATTAAGTTCAGGACATTGTCTGATGTTCTGAAGAGAATGAGATACATATAAAAGATGATGAGAATCTTTATTGTATGATTTAATAACTAATATTTGTAATTTTAATAGCTACAATGAAAAGTTACTCAACAAGATGATGATCTACATGCAGAATAACTTGTTCAGCTAATTAATTAAACTGCAGATCAGCTTATCTTTGTTGATGAGTCAGTTGCAAATGAATGAAATAAGAATTGAAAGTTTAAGTAATTATATTGTGAAGTATGAGTTTTAATGTTGATCTTATTGAAATAAAGTGAACAGTGAAGTGTACTGTCAGTATACACTGTTAAAGAATACATGACATGAACAGTTAAACAGAGCTTTATAACAGAAATTTTATTTAATTTCTTTATATAAAATTATGTTTTTCTAAAATGCAGTTCTTTTTCAGAGTCATAATCTGTTCTAATCATGAACAATGTCTCTATACATCACTTTAAGATATGTCTACTGATTTCTCTGTGTTTAGTTATTAACATATTACTAGAAATTAGTCAACATATACATTAAGATTAATGTAAAGCTTGCTTTTCTTTCTCTTTACTTTTCTGACTACAATCTTATCAAACAGTTCTTTGTCATTCTTAAGCAGTGAATGCAGCAGCATAAGAATCTTGTAAAGAAGTATAAGAATAACTTTAAGAAGTTTATATGACTGATAGTGAAGAAATATAACAGTGATAAACATTTTGAGACACATTTTTGAAGTGTATATATTGAAATGAAGTTAACAGTCACTGATAATGGCTATGAGTTTTAGATTAGACAGATTTAAAAGATAAAAACATATAAATTAAATATTATTTAATACTTTAAAAACTTCACAACTACTGCTAAGTGCATTAATGAGTCTGCAGCATCAGTTATTTTTATCTATTTTATCTATTTCATTCATTTCACTTTATCTCTCATATCTTTCACAGTTCTCTTCTTTACTCACTCTTTAATTCTCTTCTTTAACTGCTTTTCTAATTTTAAAGAAATGTTCAAATCTCTTCAATCTTAAATCTCTGTCTTTCTTATCTGCTTCATATTATACAGCTAATCTCACAACTATTTATATGCATTCTTTAACAACACTGAGTATTCTAAAATCTGTCTCTTAAATCATTTTATATATTAATATAGAAGCTTCATTAATTCTGTATCATCACTGTTGACAGAGCTGCTTTTCTTCTTGTAAAAAAAAGATTGATGTAAAAATAATTGTTGTAAAGACTGTGAAGCAGGCTTTAAAGAAGGTGAAGAAGATAGCTGAAATGAGAGTGAATGAGATAAATGCATTGAATAATGCATTTAATATTGTGAAGAAGACAGAGAAGATGAAGAAGATGAAGCAGTATAAGAATGCTGATAAGAATGCTGATAAGAATGCTGATATGATGATAGAAATAGATAAGATAAAAAAGAAAATATATATAATGATAAGTATTGTTATGAGCTCTACATAAGCATTGATGACATTAAGAACATTGATGAGATCTGTCTTATGTGAACATGAACAGATGCAAAGATCAAGAATGATGTAAAGAATAAAGAAGACTGTAAAGAAGACTGTAAAGTAGATGATGAAGTCTTTTTTAAAGAAGATGAAGAAGATTGATTAAGTATGTAAAGAACTTGAAGAAAAGAGCTTGAAATGATGATATCTTTATTATTGATGATTCTATTTTAGACAGTGAAATAATTAAAATTCAGAACATAATGCTTTTCTTTTAGCATTAAGCACTTTTTCTTCTTATTTTTGCACTCTGCATTGTCACAGTGCCATCAGCAAATCAGATATCTTATATGATTGTTTAATTTCAATTTCAGTTTTTCTCACTTCTTCATAGCTATTCAGTTCTTCTCTGTAGCTGTTTGCTGTATCAATTAATATAGACACTTTACAGAAAGCAATTAATTTACTTTTTTCTTCTATAAGAAGACTATCTTTTCTTTTAAAAACTCTGAATCATTGCTGTTTATAAAGTTATCTTAAACAGATCTTAAAACTGTCTTCTATACAAACTTAATGTCAATAGTCATCTAAATGTTCTTCTTCTTGTTTTTATGTCAGATCAGAAAAATAATCTTTAAATTAATTTATCTTTCTTTATTAACATTTTTCAGATTCAAAATCAAAGTGTTCTGTTTTTTAACTTTATTAACTGACAGTCATGTCTTGACCTGCTGTTGTTGCACTTAATAATTCTTAAATCAAGTCTTTTCTTCTAATTTGATCTGCTCATTTATCAGAAATGCTGAATAATCAAAACTGATGAGATCTATTATCTTATTCTTGTCAGAAAGACTTTTCTTGTTAAGAAAGACAGTTCAATGAATCAGAAACATAAATAAAGCTTTAGTTGAAGTTTTCTTTCTTGTTAAATCAACACTGTCAATGTTTTCAAATTCATTGACATTGATGTTCTTGACATCTCAGAATAAAGAGAGTGTGAAAGAATGTCTGAAATCTTTCAGATGCAGTTTTGATGAAGATTTTGTCTTAATATTCTTTCTTTTACTCTTTGACATTGAGACTGTTGTTATAGGGCTTTGGGGGTGTCAATTGATCTTGTGGGTGTGTGATTTTGTGGGTGAATACAGGGGTGGCAGGTTTTACTAGAAAAACAGGTGTGTTTTTCGCTTACAGTGTGGATGGCCCAGAATTTCCACCGGCACTGTAAACTACCTTAGGTAAGAAGGGTAAGGGTACTGTTCATCATCGACATCGAAGGGAATATTAACATTAATGTTGTCCCATGTAAAGACTTCCCATGCTCCCCCGCTCCCCGCTCGTTCCGTCTGTCGAGCACAGCTATTTGGAAGTACCAATCCACATTCTCCAGAGTCAGAGTGTCAGTGTCTGCTTCTGCTATCAATCCTTACCGAACAATAACAATGGCAACCTCCTCCCGAGTACAGCTGTCGTTGAAAGACTGCGGGGTGTATCATGTCCCTGGCATCAGCGCCGAGTCGGCCGCGAGAGGATCTGATCTGCTGCAAGAGAACCATGACCACTATCATATTTTCTTCAATCAATCGGGCTTTCACAGTACGTCGTCTCACCTCGTTCATCACCCCTGGCCGGACTTTCACGTCCTTGGCTTTCACACTGCTTCTTGCATACAGCTCAAAGTCACATGTTTTGGTCTCCATACTTCGTCTGCTTCGCCCGATGTTGAAGGGGAGCTTCTATATGTTGTTTACTTTGTCTCGTACTTTGTAATCGCTGTCAGCAACACTTCGTGCGATCTGAGCGCAAGCACGAGCAAACATACCGAGAACTGACTCACTTTCTGCAGACCACATCGCCCATCACATTCTCACGCTCTACGCTTTAGCTGCCCCGCCCGCCATCCTCCAAAAGCAGTACGACGACAATAAATCTTACCAGCGGCCAACCCTCCCGCTAGAAACGCGAGTGGTACAAGACTTAAACGACCACTCCAAATATCACGACTACCTCGAAAACGAGAAATACTACCCCGACTTTCTCGTTTTCTTCCAACAGGAAATCGACAAGAAAGGATGGGAGGCCGTCATCAACGAGTACGTGCTGAAGGGTGACGAGCTTGCTGATGACATGCTGGCAAGGATGTATGCAGGTGAGTACATACAAGGTACCTGGCAGACTTGATCAACCGGCATGACCGATTACTTCTCAGGCTTCCTTCATCCGCTGATCCACCTGGGTTTCGGCGTTGAATTCAAACAGCCCGCCATCATCGCCGAAGCTCTCGCAGAAGCCGCGTCTCATGATGCCTGGATCTCGGCGTTTTTGCAGGGAGCGGAGAAGGCAGCCAAGGGCAAAAGAAGCTCGAAGTCAATGGTGGAACTGCTCGATGAGATTCATGCGGATCAGAAGCTGAGCACTGCTGCGCACTGGGATGACGGCAACAAGATCAGAGATGGGATTATGAAGCGGGCTCCTGACGAGATGATCAAGTACGCTAGCCAGTGGATTGTGGAACCCGACCAATTGGAGGAGAGAACGGCGGAGATGATCAGTGCTGCCGGTATGCCTGACCCACCTCAGTCCTCTAGCCCTGCTCTCTAACTCGTCCCTCAAGTCTACTATACCGGTGGTGCCCAGCATCCTCCCAAACAGATCAAGTTCGACTTCTACTACATGCACTGCGTCAACAGCTCGATCTTCTTCTCCACCTTCTTAAAGCAACCGTGGATCAGCCAAAGCAACAAGGTCCGTCTCCTCGAATGGAAGGGTCGGCTCGACTTGTGCATGTACGCATCACGCCGCTCGCCGAAGCCACTGTTGGACGAAATTACCAACTATAAGCCCAAAGTGCCGACGAAGACTGGCGACGACCCTTGGTTGAGAATCTTCCAGCGAGCGATGGAGCACGACGATGATGGGCACACGGCAAAGCTCGCCAGAGCATTGGCGCACGGCGAACAAGTGTGCAAGCCTTACGAAGATCGAGATAGCTTCCGGATCAAAGGGAAGATGTGGCCGCAGTTGGGGCATATGGGTAGGCATCACCAAATCTCACCCCCGACTGACAGTTGCTGATCGGGTGGATAGCCATCGATTCCGTCGAAGATACTGGCGCCACCTGGGTCAGATCGGCCGGGTTTGACGAGGCCTGGAAGGAGTACGAAGACAGACCCCGGGCGCAACTGTGATGGGACGGCGAGAGCTCCTCTATGAGTAACATGTTGGCAGCTTTTGGAGACTGATAGACTCAAAGAGGGCGAGGAGAGAATGAGCGCCTGCAGTTTTGTCAGGCTACGTGTCAGGAAAAGGATTCACATAATGATAATATCAACGTGGCGTTGCGAATCTAACACTCTCTACATCAACGCTTAGACGTAGGTATGTATAGTACAGAACGTCATTGTACTATAGGGCCTGGCCAGTGTTGCACGATTTCGCACATAGACTCATGCTTGAGATACTAGCATCGCCGTCTATTAAAGGAGAGCGGTATACTCGTACCATATTAGACAGTGCTATGTCAGAGCCTAAATTGATGCTGAATTGACCGTGATTTGGAGTGAAAGAACACAGCCGAGGACTAGTCATATCTTCGTGGTGCAGCGCTACTCTCCGTTCCCAATGGGCTACTGTCTTGATGAGTCCAAATCACGCCGCAACCCCAAGAGCTCCCCTTTCCCAGCGCCTCCCTGTGTCCATCCCCGCTGATCATCCAGTTACACCTTACGATAAGATCTAGCCAGACCAGAACCATCCCTTCCTCTTGCTCCCATCGTCATCCCCGCCGGCAGGATTTGGATCGGTCGCTCGGCCTTTGGGTGACGGTGTAGCCCGATCGATATGCTGACTCGTGCTCTGTGTGATGTGGACGGTCTCGCTGCCCTCTTCGCGGCCATCGGCGAATTTCTTCTTGAGCACAACCTTGGTGTGCACGGTGCCATCCGGCATCACCTTGCGCTCCGTGGTCGTCAGGGCAGATATGACGCTCGAACTTTCTGCCCTATCCGAGACGCCAGGCGTTTCATGGTTTGAGCCCGAGGAGCTATGTACACTGGCGCTACTCTTCGTCGCAGCACTGCCTGCCATTGGTGTCATTGCCGAAGCGAAAAAGCGCTCATAGAGATCCAGCTCGGTCGCCGCATCCTCATCAGCATCGCTTCCGGGATGCCTGGTATCGGATCCCATCATCGTTTGATGCCCTCGCTCTTGAGATCTGCCTTCAACATCAATCCTCTTCCATCCATCCGCGAGACCGTGCGCCAACAGTGCGGCTACCCAGTCGCTGGCACCCTCATCCCGAACCCGGGTCCTCTCTCGTGGCGTCTCGAGAAGCCCTTGGCCCGCGTGTACGGCAAGCAGATCCTCGAAGGCATCCCTCCACTTGGAGCCATGCTCTCGTAAGCGTTCGTGTTGCTCAAGTCGCAAAGGAGAGTACGGGCTAAAGATAATATATCCAAGGGGCCACGCTGTGTGAAAGGCATCGCCGGAAAGTCCTCTTGGAATTCCACGCCAAAAGGGAAAGTCATCTCCAATAAGTAACGGAGGAGAGAATGTGTAATCATGGTGATGCCTATGAGCATCGTCGGATAGTCCCGCTGGGTGTCTGGCTTCCCTTTGGTGACTTCCCGATGGTGGATTAACATATGCGTACTTATTGACCGAGATGCCCTTGGCCTCAGTCTCCAAGCCGGCGTCTCTTGTCCTCCGCTGGTCTGACGCATTGACAGAGCTCGAAGGGGCTCCGGCTGTCATCTCGTTCTCCTGCCTCTGAGTCTGATGCTCTTCAGATTGAAGAAATCGCTCGTTCGACGAGTGGGGTGTAAAAGCCGATGGCAGACCTATGAGGCCTTGTAAGAGAGACGACATTTGTTCGTCGGCGTAACGGCGAAATAGGATGAATGGGTTCTGTTCATCATCGGCCTGACGGTTTCGATCGCAATCATCGTTAGAGTCCGCCATGGATTCGGAATCGATGTAGGACAGTTATGAGGAGTGTCTCGAGGTATGGTCTTCCGAACGATTGAGAGAGATAAATGCTGTTGTTGTTATTGTTATTGTTGGTGCGCAATTAACAGAACTCGGTGGCGGGACCCAGAACAGACCAGTCCGCGATTGGGCCGGCGCTTCAAAGGACTTGATTGGATCTGAAGGACCGGCGACTGACACAGTAACTTCAACTATGCCCTTCAGCTCGCCCCGTGCTCACCAAAGCTTTGTCAGCCCGATCAAGTAAATGTATGGAGAACCATAACAACTATTGTATCCCAATTGCATCAACTATAGGGGGACAGCTACGATGTACTTTGTACCTAGGTATTTGTACCTAAGTACCTACCTTAAGGTATCGATAAGCTTTGGTGGGGTAGAAGATCGTCTCATCAGGCTTTGAACTACTCCGTATAAGGTACAGTACTATAACATTACAGTAGTACGGTATGCCTCATTGAAACGCGGCAATCTGCCTCACCTCTAGATATCATTCATCAACTGCTTGACCTTTTGAGATTCGCCGGCATGCCACAACCCGAGCTTCCAGAACCCGCCTATCCTGACCTTGACTCGATGTTATCGCGCAAATTCGGCCGAGAAGTCGCCAACTACTTTTCAGGTAGATCTTATTAGTCAATTGGCAGCAGAGAAAGCTTGCTGACCAGCTTGAGTACAGGCTCTCCGCTGAACCGTGTTTCCTTCCTTCGCACCGATAACCCCTTCTTGTCGGCCGCATTACAACACCCTTCAACATCCTTCCTTCTGTTCAGCAACCTCAACCCCTTGGCCAAAGATCCTACCAAGCTTGCTTATGCCTCCTTCCAAGACGTACAGAGTCTGATAGGGAACGACCCATACGGGAAGACTGAGGACGAACTGATCGCGGAGTATAACTCGACCAAATCCATTCCTCAATTGGTCTTTCTCGGACTGGATGAGAGACTCAAAGATGGCCTGCAATGGAGTGTCTATAGCGGAGCACCATACTTTGCGTTAGACGTCACGCCCAAGGGATCGGTAGAGGAGGCGGCCAATAGTGTCATCAAGGCGATGCAATCTAGAGGTCTTGTCTTCGCAGAAGGTCGTATGCACATGTCTCTCCCGGCTACCGAAGGTATACCTGAGCCCTAAATCTCCTGCGAGTGTCGCCATGCGTTGCGTGCTCGCACTTGCAGTGCTGACGGTTCCCATGCTGCCAGCTGCCATCTACGCGCAAGCTCGTGCACTGCTGGACTGGAATGCGCGCAACCCATTCTGTGGTCAGTGCGGCCAGCCGACACTTTCGACCAACGCCGGGACGAAGCGCACTTGTCCACCCACTGACATGGCCTCCCTCGCCACATCCATCGGTTCGACGACGGCGGCGCAACCGAGCAACGCCACCGAGCGCCCGCCTTGTGCGACTCGTAAGGGAGTTTCCAACCTATCCTTCCCTCGCACGGATCCAACTGTCATCATGGCCGTCGTCTCCCACGACGCACGTCGAATCCTTCTGGGCCGACAGAAGCGTTGGCCCCCCTACTGGTACTCCACGCTTGCCGGGTTCGTCGAGCCTGCCGAGAGCGTGGAAGAGGCCGTGCGAAGGGAAGTCTGGGAGGAATCGGGCGTGACCCTCGGGCGCGTCGTCATCCACTCCACCCAACCGTGGCCGTATCCGGCCAATCTGATGATTGGAGCGATCGCGCAGACGATCCCTGGTGGGGAGGAGATCGTGCTCAAACACGATCCGGAGCTGGAAGATGCCAAGTGGGTGGAGTTGGATGAGGTGGCAGAAGCATTGAAGGTTGGTACGAGCGGACTGGGAGATCCGGCAGGCGAAGGCTACAAAGAAGGGAATCTGAGATTACCTCCGAGGACGGCCATCGCCAACCAGCTCCTCCGAGCGGTCGTGGACGGCTTTCTCGGTGGAGAGCATAAGATGTGAAGCGTGAGAGTCCTGCGTTGATGGGTGTTGTCGGTAGATCTGGTCGGGACAGAGTAGCATGATGGCGTACACGGACATGGTGTGTGTTACGACGCGCGACATAGAATATAAGATAGAGAAGAATAGAGCAGATTATTTCGTAATCCCGGAATGACTCGCGTTTATCTTTGATCTGCTCCAGACAAGCGGAGGCTCCTGAACGTACGCATGTGTCTCGAGCGAAGCACTCGAGAGCTGAGCCGAGAGCACGCAGTGACCAGGTGGTAGTGCCGTGCAAAGCCTATCTGAGAGCCACGGATGACTTGCCGCCCTCTCGGTCTGGGTGATTCCCTCCTAGCAGCTCTCCCACAAGCGCAGAGACTCGCCTATTGGGTAGTTGTAACGACCGAAAGAAGCTCACACATCAGTCATGACCATGGTCAGTCATCCGTATATTTTGCTATGCGGCAATTCATCCTAGATGTGCGCACCCAAGACCTGAGCAAATCTCATGACAAAGCTCCTGGCTAGCTTCAATAGGTTATGCTTCGAATGCCGACTATCCACAACGCCATGCGACCCACGCCCGTGGTAGTCAAGAGCCCTAGGCAACTGAGCAGTCTACTTTGCAAATGCTCCACAGAAAACCCCAATCTCCGAATGCCCTGAACGCCCTATTGACCACCCCGGAACTGTTATATGCATCGCCCACTCCGCTGGACAAAACAACTTCTATTACCTGACTAGATCTCTAATTTCTGCGCTTTCCGTCTCTGCTGCTCGCGAGCCATCTTCTTAAACAGTGGGTTGTGCTTGCCCTTGAGTTCTTTGTTTTTGCTCTTGTTGTATTCGATGTACCTAAAGGCAACCGTTAGTTTTTTCATCCGTTCAAGATGATCTCAAGGTTGGTAAGCGAAACAGATTTCTAGACTTACGCCATGTCTTGGGCTCCGCTCAGCTCAAGAAGTCGGCCAGCCGTCCGTTTGACGCCCTTCATGCCGTTGGCCTTTCCCGAAATGCCTCCAGATCGCACGCCGTATGGATCGTCATCAATCTTCTCGATATCGGCAGAGGTCTCATTCTGCAGCATGACCTCTTGGAGAAGCTCCCTCCGTTCGGCAGGCGACGCATAGGCAAGCCCGCTGAGATTCTCTATCCCATGAAGGTGTGTGATAACTTTGAAAGCGTAACCCTGGTCGACCAAAAACGCTTGTCTTTTCGATGAATAGTACATTTCTTGGGTATCCTTGGACACCAGTGAATAAAAGAACGCGTTGAAACCCTCGTCATTTCTGCGCTTGGCTCGTAAAATTCGACCGAGCCGTTGCGCTTCCTGCCGACGAGACCCATAGTGTGAGGATATCTGGATCAAGCAGGTTGCCTCCGGTAAATCCAGGGATGTATCCCCGATCTTAGATAAGAAAATGGTGTTGACTTGCTCATTGTGCTGGAAGTTCTCCAAAATTTTCAGCCGCTCGTTCTGAGGCGTCCCACCGTAGATGTACGCCTTGTTGAGCTTCAAGGCATACCTCTGAAGTGCGAAAACGTTATCCGAGAAGACGATGACCTTGTCCCCACGCTTCTCGTGATAGTCTATCAAGAACTGGCAGGCTTGGAACTTTCGAGGGTTCATGATGTAAAGTAGAGCCCGTTTCCTTGATGATTCCCTGAGGTATTCTTGATAAAATTCTGTGGTCATCGGACACCAGACTTCGGCGCATTGTACCTTGGCAATATGGCCTTGTTCTGCAAGCTCCATCCAATTCGCTTCATATAATTTGGGACCTATGAGAAAGTTGAGATCTGTGATCTTGTCGTCCTCGCGTAACAAAGTCGCGGTAAGGCCAAGCTTCGAATGCGTCGCGATTGAATGGGTTACCTTTCTGAATATCGACGCCGGGACGACGTGAACCTCATCTAATATCATCAAGCCCCACTCTCGTGACTGCATAAAATCCATCATCTTCTGTGCATCGTAGGAGCGTGATCGCGTTTGCGTCACCATTGAATAAGTTGACACTATGATCCCTGTGTTGCGTGAAAACTTCTCCTTGTGATCGGAGGTGAAGACAGCAATATCGTTGGGGTTGATGTTCGACCACTTCAGAAACTCATTTCGCCACTGCACGACGGACATGGAGCTGGTGCACAAGATGACAACACCTTTCCTGATTGTACAAGCTGCCGTGATACCCACTAGGGTTTTCCCGGCGCCACAAGGCAAGACGATGATTCCGCTCCTAGCTCTTCCGTTGCTGAACATCTTACTCAAGCTCTTTTCCTGGTAGCTACGGATGGTGGTGTTTGGTTTGAGGTCAATGTCTAAGTTAGGGTTACGCTCGTCGTTGTTAAAATCATATTCCTCCAGCACGGGAAACCCGAGTTCCAAACATTGTTTTTGCACGGCTTCTACGCCGCTTGTCGGTATCTCAAAAGAATGTATACGCCCCTGGTCCTCATCCTCATCATCCTCTTCCTCTCGCAACGTAGCAAATATATCCTCTCCGTTGCCAGCTACGCCTGGTTCTTCAACAGACGGTCTCTCTTGCCCCTGTTGGTCTGGTTGCTGCTTGACCCCGGCAGCATTCTTGGTTCCCGGAATTACCAAAGTCCCCATTTTTGGTGCTTTTTCAGTTGTGATGCCCTCTGATCCGCCAACCCTCTGGTTACCTATCACGTCATCTTGAAGAAGGCGCTGTAGCACTTCAGGATCTGGAGTCTCAATGAAATACCGGTTGTGCTTCAACACTAGCTTGACTTTGCCAAAGGCTGCTGTGTACTTTAGGATTTGATCCTTGATTTGTTCGGGTAGTGGGGACTTTGACAAACGATCCAGGAAATTTATTATGTCTTGAGGGATAAGACCGACAGATACAGCAGCATAAAGACTGTGAACGGTGAGAGCATACTCGTGGAGATATGTTGGCCGGGAAAGAGGCTCAGCGATCGTCGTCAAAAAGTCTTGCGCATGGGCAGCCAAAGGCGAGAAGCTTTCGAGTATAATCCGTCCCTTTTCTGGGTCGATCCACAACGGCCGATTCTCATGGTCCGGCTTTAGCATCAGGCTGGACAAGTCGTTGACGCCGTGAAGATTCCCAGCTGACCCCGACAGTTGACCGGGAGCATGCTTCCTTCGATTGAAGGAGTTGACAGAGAAGGTATCCACCGCCTTGTTCAGATTCTCTGCCTCGGTCTCACTTGCCTCTTCCCCTTGCTCCGAGTACTCATCACTGCTGCCGATGCTCTGCGGTGTCGCAGGCCCTGGAGTCGAGGTCTTCGAAGGCCGGCCGCCACGCGCACTTGTGGATGCTTTCCGCTTGGGAGGCATCCGATTGAAGAAGGGAGATCCAGAGACTCGAGAAGACCTGGTAAACCCGAACGCGTAACGTACAATAAGTTGCTATGTGTAGCCCAAGCTGATGCTTGTTATGTACAGTTGAAGCGAGCGAATTAGGACCTCATAGGTGAAGTGGAATCCTTACGTAAGCCTGTGTCATAAGGTAATGTACCTAGGTACATTACCTTACCTGAACTGACGGATTCTGTTCGCGCTGGTTTCCGCCGCTGCATGTGCTTGCTCGTACTGTAGCGAGTCCGTTCTTCTGCAACGCAAAGGTCACCAGCAAGCTTCCGTGATGAACACGGTAAGTCCAGATTCGATGGCCAGCTCTTACGACTGACTGTATGCAGATTCGATCAACTTGGTACTTATACCCATTCCAGAAGTACTACTGGGTCGGCATGGTAGCTTTCTAATGGTGCAATGGTCTCAGGATTGGTTGGGGCTCCTTGATCATCGGTACTAGTCCATCCTCCGTTGATTGAAACGGAAACAAAAACTGAGGCCTCCGTTTTGGAGCGGGCGGGGGAGCTTATTACTTCGCTAAGCGATCAATCAATGCGGACCGGCAAGACCGACATGATGTGGAGATGAGGCGGCGACGACTCACAGAGTCTCTCGAATACAGTGCTAAGTCGCCGAAGTCAACATCACATAATAGAGGCTTCGATGTCGCCGGCAGTCCAAGTTCAGAGGCCAGTCATGATCCGGCACCGACGCGGCATGCGCCGGAGAATGATAGTCAGAGAGTGAGGGAGAAGAGTAAATATGAGGCGGGTGAACCATACCGGGCAAAGAAGGGAGATCGATTCAGCTAGATTGGGTGATCCCAACATGGTCCTTGGTGAGCGAGTGGGTTCAGGACAAATTATTGGAACGTTGTGATGAACCACGGCCAGGCCTCTCTGTACGGGAAGACCTTTCTTGAGTTTGCACACAGAATAGCTTTGTGTGTAGTAGGGGGTGGATTATACTTATTTCGGATTCTGGGTTGGTTGGGACTATGGTGATTAATGCAGCCCCTGCTTGGTTGGCATCAGGCCCTTCTTTGATTTCTTGCGTGATTTGAGGGAGCTTTGTTTCTTATGACTTTGATCAACCAAACCCACCACTTTTCGCGATTCTGGAATTTCATGAGTGCTATGAACGTTGTCGTGAACAGAGGTACTTCACCCAGGAGAGCCGATCCGTACAGCGCAACAAACCTGACACAGCAGACTTGCCAAGTGTGCTTAACTTTTGGAGACATTCATGTTGACTTCTAGTTAGAGTCCGTCAGCATAGTCCTCGGACGCTTTCAGAGCCTTCAAAAGAATCAAGCATCAACGACAGCATCTTTCTGCTGGTTGACATGCACTACGTCTTGATCAGTATGAGGAAGACGTGAGATGCCGTAACCAGTAGCTTGGATGGCCGAATGAACTGGAACCTGGCCAGAGGTTGCCGGTGTGCAATCCACAAACCCAGCATCTTACCAGGGTACAGAAGACATATACGAAGGGGGCGAGCACAATCGTACAGCCAAGCGAATGACAATATCTGGATAAAGAATACAACTATTTGTACCTTGACTGAACTATGTGTCCTTCATCTGTGTATAGCCCATGCACCAATCAGCAAGGTCTCCAAGGTCTCCAAGGACTCCCAGCTCTCGGAGCTGTTACAATTGTTCAATATTAAAGTAGCTGAGCTTGAAGGCCCATCTGATACTAGATAAAGTAACTACTTCGTACCAAATTGGGTACGTACCTTGAGGTACTCACCGCCTTCGTAAGGTACGAAGTACCACGTTGGGTACCTTAGTAAGCCCGGAGGCAGACTTCGAGGTTCCTGTCCACCTTAGCTCACTGGTCCACGCTGTTGTTATCTTCTCCAAACTCATACATATTCCCGTTATACCCCTGAGTGAAGATTTCGCTGAGCGAAGAAAGAGCAATGTTAGCAGTGCACCAGCTTGCAATCCTCAAAGCGTCTCTCGCAGCCAGCTTACTGAGACCTGATCCTACCTCAATCCCTCGAGATGATATCTCTCACCTACATACGGTACTGGACGCAGCAATCTCAAGATGCTCGGGGGCGAATATCCAGGTTTGACAATATCATCCTCTCTGACTCCATCCGTACAATGCTAAGTCTGGGACACGAGGATAGCTTACTAAGGAGTGGCTTCTCGCCAACACTGTGCACTCGTCTGCAAGAATATCCGCCTTCGTGAAGTTCCTAGTGGCCTTGTCTGCCACTTTTGCCAAATCTGGCGACCCCAAAGCTGGTGCTATAGTTGCGATATCTGGGCCGTCTTGGAGACGGAGACGTTTACACATCCTCTACCTTCTCAACGATCTGCTTCACCATACGAAGTACCACAACGAGTCGCCGTCCGCCGTGTCAACACTAACGGGCTCGTTGCAACCTCACCTTGTTGAGCTATTCAAATATGCAGCATCATACCAGTCACAAACCCATCCCAAACATCACAAGCGTATTACCCAGCTGCTTGATGTGTGGGAGAGGGACAACTACTACAGTTTGCAGTTCATCAACAAACTTCGCGAGTCCGTCTGGGACGCTGCGAATTTGGACCCGGCGAAAAGTGAGCATGTGACGGGGGGCACCAGTGTTGACGCATTGTCCAATCTCGACAGGGCAGCCGGGAAGGATGCACCGTTCGTCATGCCGGCAACACATGGCGACCCGTCCACAGCATACTATGATCTACCAGCAGCAAGTATGATGCCGCACATCGTACCCAATGCCGCCATTCCGATAAATCCAAAACTCTTGAAGCCATTACAGTTCGTAGCTGGACCCGCAGACGACATTCTGGTCACGGCGCTGAGAGATTTCCTTAAGGATGTTGAGAGTATAGATGGTACTAATGTTGATGTCAATGAAGGAAGAGTCCAGGATATTGATGAGCTTGGGCAACTACTTATGAGGGATTCAGACACTGGAGAAATGATTGGAGGTGATGGGTATTATGGTTGGTCCAGAAACTTTTGTCTGAAGATGAGGAGAAGAAAGGCCAGCAAAGGTCTGCTCGAGCATATCGGACGACCCAGAAGTGATAGCTCCGACCGAGACGTGGACTATCGGAAACGAAAGCGACGCGCGTACTTGGAACGTGGAAGCAGTGAGAGTAGTGGGAGCAGAACTCGTGGAAGGTCAAGGTCGTTAAGCCGCTCTCGTTCGGGCTCTCCGGCCATGGCCCGCTATCATGATAGAGACATCTCCCATTCGAGGTCCAAGAATCGCAGGATTTCAAAGTCCAGGTCGCCTCCACAGCGGTATAGAAGTCTTCGCAGCCGCTCCCGCTCCAGGTCAAAGTCCCGGTCAAAGTCCTATTCACCTCCACATGACATGCCTCACCAGCAAGGGTTCCCAACACATGATGGCGAGGGCGTTTTTAATCACCCGCAGCGTGTGTATCCTTCCATACTACCACCTTTCCTGGGTGCTCTTGCGCAAGGCTTTCCGGTCGGACCAGGCGGCATTCTAATCCCACCACCACCTCCTGACTACACCGGAGTCTGGCCTCCACCACCTCCACCAATACCTCCGGGAATGGGTTTTCCCCTACACCCGGGTTTATTTCCCCCACTCCCTGGCTTCGCAACCCAACAAACCCAACCACCACCGGCCGGACCGCGGAGAGTCCAGGGCCAAGTTCATACAGCCTCGAGTACCTGGAGCCAACAGCAGGAACTTGGCAGCTATAGTGGACATGGCACTCACATTCCCGGCGGCCCACCAACGCCGAACGAACAGCACCATTACGATCGAGGAAGAGGTGGGGTTCGGGGCGGCTGGAGGGCCTAACAAGCCCACCAGTCATGCTGCTGGGGGGGTGACAGCCAGGCCTGAGAGTCGTCTTTCTCAATCAAGCGCACGGGTTTGTTGGCATTCCATACTGAGGTGCGGCCTAGGCAAGCTCTGGAAGATGGTCCAACCGGTCATACGGGCTCACCACTGGAAACGTCATTAATCTTGCATAGCCCTCGGACTTTTCATGAAACGACTTCTTTGCATAAGCCTTGCAGTCGCGATAAGGCCACCTACCGCCGCGATAGTTGTGCGTCCAGGATGAACCTGTCAGGCAGCGCCACGACGACCATGCAACTTGGTAGCTGCCTGGCCGGGGCCTGTGTCGTTCGGTCCGGACATGCTGAAAGCTGCCTCAAATGACCACGTAACCAACGGTCCCGGTGAATTGGTCATTGATTCCGGTCTGGTGACACAGCATGGGAATGGCAGCGGGAAGCTATGAAAAGCGTAGTGATTGGAACCAGACCCGGGTCGCCAAAGGTAGGAATGAAGTACGGCTCGAAGGCACGGAATCTCCGCGCAGCAGCAGCAGCAGCAGGTACCTGGCCTTAGCCTTTCCACCCGTGCCTCAGCATCCACCAACCCAGAAGCCAGCGGTTGCGATCATCATGCGCTCTCTGTCCTAAACCGGCCCACCTCACTCTAGCCCGAGTTGGGGAGATAAGAGTTGCTCGAAGCAGCCAGGTATACATGAAAGGGCTCATACTTTGAACATTATCATTGCCTCACGTATCCAACCTGTCAATGTGGCAACCTAGCAACCTGGCAACCTGGCCTCGACGGTGAAATTATCGTAATCTTCCGGCAACACTGTTACCCCGCGTTATAATGTATGAGGTCAGGTAGGTACAGTGAAATAGCGTGCCCTGACTCGAGCGGAATACTTCATTCTCAACTCACTCTGACCAAAGGTGGATCCGTTGCGCGTGGCGCGGAAGGAACACGCATTTCAACAATAGGTACCTGGTAGTAATGGCTCAGTTCTCTCCTCATGGCGCCTTTGGCTCGACTTGCCTGATTTTGCCCCAGCTGCATCAAGGTATTTGTATTTGTATTCTTTGACTCACTCGCCACACCGCGATCAGGACAGTGCCATCTGTTCCCATTATGTTCCTCCTGTGTTCCCATTTGTGTTCCCATCCTCGTCGATGATGTCGATAAAGGTACAAATACTTCAGTGGCCGAGCTTGCCTACCTACCTAACCTTAGTAGTATGGTAGGTACTATAGGTAGAAGAACTCTGCCCGATACCTACCTTAAGCTAGGTATCCCTTACCTGTGTACCCCTGAATTGGACTTCCATCAAGAGGGGTCTGTGCCAGCATTATTGCCTCTGACGCCGGCTCAGGACCTTACCGGAGTACTGGAAGGAAGTGTGTTCGACGGGAAGGGAATCCAATCAAAAGGTACAGTACTTCGCACACATAGCAGTAACTTTGTACGAACGAAAGGGTAAGGTAAGGTAGGTTAATCTTTTTCCTGGACCGTACCCCACACTGCAGCAGACCTGCATAAGGTATGATGTCTCTTTATCTCTCTTCTTGACTTGACGTTTCTTGGTCAGTAAGGTAAGGTAAGGTAAGGTAGTATGGTAAGGTAAGGTACCTAAGTGTACTTGTAGGTACTTTGTATGTGTACAAGATACCCGTACCTTTCTACTGTTAGCGAGGGGGGCCTTATACCTACGGAACCTGCCAGATACCTAGGTACCTTAGGGATGTGACTCGGACGAGATCGTTGGAAGAGTGTAAGTTAAAGGTATCTCAAACATCCAAGCTTGTAGCACCTCCCGACTCAGGCCATGCATCCAGGGCAACATCGCTGCTCGAAAAATTGACCAGTCCCTTCGCTCCTGAGAGCCACCCGCCGTCCCCTTCATTGAGTCATCGCCGACCTGTCTCGTCAGTGCACTCGATATCCAGCGAAAATTCCTGGCAAAGTAAGGAATAGTACGGTTGACTATCGGCGCTTTGACGGCATCGTTTCAATATCCGGCGACTGCACCTCACCTCCCTGAGCTTACTGACTCCCGATCAAAACCGATTGTTCTCGTCAACCTAGAGTTTTGTGCAGACGTCAAGTATATGAGTGTATTGGGAATGAAACGAATAGTCTTGACTTTCTTACGTCCCCCGAGCCAAATCGCCAACGCCCACCATAACACATTGTATTCCGTCAAACACTTCTTCACTCCTTTGCACGAATTCCACCGTGCCAAAAGCCACCCAAGCCCAGAGTAAAAGCCGTCGACGTGCTTGGAACAACAAACTGCCCATAGAACAGGACGCTGACCCAAATGGCGCAGTCCATGACCCTGATCAGTGCTCAGATCCGCTTTTTGGTAAGCTCACGCGCATTGCTATCTTCTATCCATTGAGTTCTTCACCGTTGTTTTGTTGTTAGGGTGTATGGCCATGTTGGATTGACAAGCTCTCCTCAACTGATCTTGTCTCGTGCATATGGTCTCTAAGATCCTGCTCTCCTCAAGTCTGCTGACCGAAGCTACGAGAGCTTGGTAGGATGCTCGCTTGAGCCTGATCCACATTCCTCTACATTCGTATGCCTTCTTTCTGCATTCCGTCCTGAAGCTTCTCTTCCCCTTGAAAGCGGAAACGGCTACGCCAGCCGCCGCAGGTGGAGCTGCCAACTCTTGGCACGCCTCCTGGGCCAGCCGTCATCAATTCTTGAACGTCTCAATCACTCCGGTAGAGTGCTCGGTCGTCTGTTCCACCGCGCTGGCTCAAGAGCTTTTCGTGACGGTCAATGATGAGCAAAGTCGCACATCGAGGGGGACAGGAGAAATGTCAATCAGCACCGAAGATTATGTCGTCGTCCAAGTTGATGGAGAAGGGTTAGACGCCGGTCAGCGAGTTCTGGAACTGACCACTCCGCTAGCCATGGCGGGCATGTGGGCAGCCCTGCCTTTCCTTTCATCTCCTGACTCAACTGACATATGGTAGCTCTATCTTCTTCATCACAACCTACTTCTCTGACTACATCCTGGTACCTTTCAAGGCCAAAGCACAAGTCATCCAGGTCCTTGAACAACGTGGATTTCGTTTCGAGAAGTCCGCCGAGGCCTTTGTGAACCAAACGACGCATCATCGTAAGGGCTCGTCTACTTCGTCTTTCGAGGTCCGGCCTCCATCGACACCACCTCCCACATCTGTCAGTGACCTCCAGAAACGAACCTTCGCTCTTCTTCAGCGCCGGAACGTCTTACCGCAAGCCTACACGGACATTCGTCTGGTGCAGTGTGCAGGTCGGAAAGACGTTCCCGGTGGCAGCGCCAACGACGACATTGAACTGCAGCATGGTATCGTCAAATGCCTCGCCAACAAACCACGTTTTCTGAGTCTAACGCTGACGGACACGGAGCCCGCCTCACTACTTTTGGAACGGCGTCTGATCTCGGAATTTGGAGCGGAGGTCTTACTGGGCGGTAAAGAAAACATCTTGATCCCCATCACCCTTGACTTATGTGAGCTGCCGCTGGAAGCCACCGGGATCGTATGTGGTGTTGCGCGCAAACTCGTCGGCGGGACGGCAGCGCAGGTGTCACAAGCAGTCGAGATGAGTTATCTGAGCACGGCGAGAGCCGGGACGGTCATGCTCGAAGAACGCGAGCTGGATAGGGCCATGGAGGCGCTGATGGTCAGAGAGGAGCATGGCGGATCGTCCGACTAGACATCCGTCGAATTCTTCCCTGAGAGCATGAGCGATGTCGATCGTACGCAATGAATGTCTGTCGCAGCCGCAGAGTTGATCCGCTATGACTTTCCAGTCGCCCTGACCATCTCGTCTGGCGTAACCGCTTCCATTCCATGTGTTTTCGAAGATTCAAGGGTCGAGTCTGATCAGAGAAGGCTATGAGTCAAATCTGATCTCTACCATTAGACCCTATAGAGAATCGAATGGGCAATTGCACCGTGCAAGTGTCACTGCCGTACTCGCAACAACGGTGCAAGAGCGAATGTTGGCCTGAACACGTGATCTTCAGTCATTACGAGCGTTGATAAAGCCGACTTTCTTTGCCGGTCCGTCAGGAGTAAGCGCTGATGGCGGTATCATCCCTGTGGCTCAGTGGTGAAGCTTGCTTTGCGGCCTTGCCCTTTTCGCAGCATGACCTCCTGATATTAACTTATGGCAAACCCCACACGCTAACAGTACCTAGACGTGGTCAGTGTGATTTCTTTTCCACCATACGCGCAACTCACAATCGACCCCAGCACTGGCCCATTCCTTCCTGACGTGATTGAAGGCGACTGCGCTCGCGACCTTCCCGTCGTGGGCTTTGAGCTTTTCGACGACCTTCCCTTCAAGAAGATCCCAAGCGTAAATGCATCCGTCTTCACTCCCACTAATGACCGCCGCATCAGCGAGCCCCAGACAGGAGCGGATCCGGTAATCGGTGTTGGTATGACCCCTGTAGCTTTGTAACAGGTTGCCGTTGCCCTTATCCATCAGGCGAATGGTCGAGTCAAGGGTAGAGACGAGGACGGCGTTGCCGTCACGCGTTTGCTGCACGGAGGTTACTGGGCCTGCATCCGCGTCAACACCAAGGTCCGTCAGCCCGCTATATCATCGTTTACCCACTTCCAACGAAACACTCACAGCCGATCACGTCAACGTAGACCTGTCCCATCCTGATATCATACAATCTGACCCTCCCATCAACGCTCCCGGTTACAATCTCATGCCCCACTACATGCAAACTGCTGACACTGTCCCTGCTCTCGTCGAGCACCTGGATCGGCTTCGTCGACTGGCTTTTGCAGTCCCACAACCGAACCGTAGCGTCAAAGCTTCCTGCCAATTAACACCACCCAGTGTTAACATCGACACCCCCGCGCCCAGCTCATGTGCGACCTCGAACCCATCACCCGCGGGAGGCTCACCGGAAAGCACGACCGAATCCCAGTCTCCTCCGAAACCGACACAATTGACCCTCCCAAAGTGCCCGCTCCACCGCCTCAGCGTGCGCGCGGTGGCCACGTCCCACAAAAACACTTGCTTGTCCCCGCCGACGCTGGCGAAGCGAGCATTGTCGGAAGTGACGGCGAGGTCGAGGACCTCATACCCGTGGGCCGAGTACGCCTGAACGAGACCGTCGTTCGTCGGGGTGACCTTGGAAGGATTGTACAGCCGGACGGAGCGGTCGGAGGAGCCTGTGAGTATCTGTTCCGGAGGCTATCAGCGATATCCCGTCGTCTGAGGAACGCAACAGCATTGGTGCTTGTGAACGTGGAGGGGGACAACAGACGTATTGGCCGAGGCCGGCGCTGTAGGTGACGCAGTGAACAGGTCCTATCGAATTGATGATCAGCCAACGGATCGGCGACCGGGAAGACTGAAGTGCTCATGACATACCACCGTGGCCAGTAAGCCTCGCCGATTGGCGATTTGGGAAGGTCATGAGATCATGTCGTGGCTTTATCCTGCGTAAACTCGCCAGAACCTGACTGGGAAGTGCAATTTCACGCTGTATCTGTGCAATTTAGGAATTGGGAGGTACGTAGTGACTTGCGCGGAAAAGCTTCGGACGTTAGGTCCTCATCTCACTACTATGCAGCTAAGAGATCTATAGATTAGGCCGTCACCCGAAGGCTGCGATCGAGCGGTCAAGGTACGCCAAGCCTTGGGCACAACGACGACAGTGTGATTCCATGTTTAGGAGCTTGCAGTACCATACACACAAGGTACGTCCCCCGCGCAAGGCTCCCAGACACTAGGCGCCGCCGTACAGATAAATTACAGGCACTTTTCCGAAAACGAAATGGCCAGTTATAGAATCGAAGTTGGTAAATGAATTCAGACAACCAGAGATAACGACCGTACAACAATTGTCCCTCACTCCGCAAGCGCGAGCATGGGCTTGTCGCTCAGACTGTCCAGCAAAAGCGCGCGCAAAAATTCAACGACGACCGTGGCTACGCACGGCAGTGCCCTGCATTTGCTCAAGTTCACTCTCCAGATTCTTGATGCTGGAGATCTGGTCAGCAAAGGTTGAAACAATTTTAAACATCTCACGAAGAACGTACGCCGCGTGAGTGCTCTCCAGATCCTTATTCAGTCGATCTCTCTCCGAGATCAACTTTTGCTCCCATTGCCTGAACCTATGCTCCTCGACCTTGACCTGCTCCGTAAATCTCTTTCGTAGACTCTCTTCCTCCTCCTTGAACTTGGGATTGTCCAGCTTCCTGGGCCTTGCCTCCCCAAACTTCCTCGTCTCCATCTGTTGGGCGCGGTAGGCTTCATAGTGCATCTCTTCCGTTGTATGGATGAGGTCGAGCATGTGCGTACGGATGAGGATAGAGCGAAGTTTCTTGAAGTCGCAGTGGTCTTCATTTTCCACTTCGGCAACACCCCACTGGTACTGCCGGCCTTTCACGATGCGACCGTCGGGGGCTTTGACATCCTTCTCCGACCCAATAACGGCGAACGGCATGGCGGCCATTAGGCTCCGTGCGTGCTGAGCTGCTTTTTCGTCGTCTTCCTCAACGGGCGGTTGGTAAATTCTGATTCCTTGTGCCTCCACCACGGCTCGGATCTGGATCGGCTGTCAGTCTGGCCCTACGCTGACACTTGGATTGAATTCTGGCTGAGACCCACCCTGTGCTTGAATCGCGCCAGATCGGCAGGGCTCAGCGTATCCGCCTTGGCAACTACAGGTATGAGGTTGACTCTCGAGCTAAGTCGCTTCATCACCTCAATGTCAAGGGGTTTCAGAGTATGTCCGGTAGGTCGGATAAAATACAAACAAGCATGCACACGCAAGTCGATCTTGTCGACACGTCGTGGCTGCTGCTCCTGTAGCATATATGACTCATGCTGGTCGTCGAGGAATTCGATGATGGGCATCCAAGAGTCGCGATTGTTGACATAGTCGCCGAAACCAGGGGTATCAATGACAGTGAGACGGACTCGTGCCAGGGTCAGCGACGTGTTCGGTTTTGTTACGTACAAGACTTACCCTTGAAGAATTTCTCCTCGAGCTCCGCTTTGGTAATCTCAATCTCCACAGTCTTGTCCACCTGCTTCGCATGCCTGCGCTTGTGATCGGCGTAGTTCTTGATAGTAGTGGAGAAAAGAGTATTGATGAAGGTCGTCTTTCCTAAACCCGATTCGCCAGCAACCTAATACCAGCGTTACTCCACGACTTTCGAGTTAGTCATACAGGGTCTCCCTACCATTATGGTGAACGCAGCCCCTCTCTTCGCAACGATTTTGTGCCTACGCCCAGTATCAGCTCCCAATCGTGATGGTCACACTGTGTCATTCGAATGGTACCGTTGATTGGGAAGCTGGTTTATTTGTCAGTGCTACGCCCGCGGGTGATATAATGAGCATCGCAGTGCTTCAGGGGCTTACATTGGCAATCCCAATAGGCGACGGTGACTCGGGAGTTCCTGGAACCATGGTTGAGGTAATTGTGCTCTCAAAGCTTGACAGTGACGTTCCAGTGATGGTAAATTGTTGTATGCAGTATACAGTACTGTATGCTGTATGTTGTATGCTGAGTGCTTTGGAGGGATTTGTTGTCGGGTTACGGCGATGCCTCAGGATATACGTGACTGAAATAACACAATAATAAGGGGTACCTCAACTTTGGCAACACTAGCTCTCAAAAGGAGCTAGCGGCTCTAGGTACAAAGTTCTTCCATACCGGCGAATGTAACAGTTTTTCTTCAATTCTGAGATACAACAGCCTATCTGACGATGAAGACTGAATACAAGGTTAGCATTCTAGGTTGCAAAGCTCTTTTTCGAGTTCCCATTCAGCTCACTGATTAGTTCTCTAACCTACTAGGTACTGTTTATCGGAAAGGGAATCTTCTTTTTACCCCCGACGGAACTTGCCTGTTATCACCAGTGGGCAACAGGGTGACGGTTTTCGACTTAGTCAAGTGAGGTCGCTCAAATACGGAGCCCAAGAAGTGCACTAACAACCTGTACAGCGATAAGTCCTACACTTTGCCATTTGCCCACCGCAAGAATATATGTCGCATCGCCCTCTCACCTTCGGGAAACCTCCTCCTCTCCATTGATGACGATGGGCGAGCAATCCTTTCAAGCTACCCGAGACGACTCGCAATTCATCATTTCTCATTCAGGACCGCTGTGTCTGCTTTGGCATTCTCCCCAACAGGCCGGCATTTTGCGGTAGGAATTGGCCGAGATGTAGAAATTTGGCTTACTCCGTCAACACCTGGAACTACGACAGATGGCGTCCTCGAATTTGCTCCCTTCGTACGACATCGCGTCTTCGCCGGCCATTTCGATGTCGTACGAAGCCTTGAGTGGTCCAGTGATTCCAGATTCCTTCTCTCCGGTTCCAAAGATCTCACAGCCAGGATATGGAGCCTAGATCCTGAAGAAGGGTTCGTCCCCACAACGTTGGGCGGTCACCGGGATTCTGTCATTGAAGCTTGGTTCTCGAGGGATCAGGAAACGGTTGGTTGGGCATTGGCCGGTACCAGAGGCAATCTGCTTATTCGAGAACAGATCTACACACTAAGTCAGGATGGTGCCTTGTTCCAGCGAGCATACGCGTCAGAGTCCAGACCCGACGAGTCAGGTAGTGCTTTGAAGAGTGAGGCGGAGACAGGTACGCAGTGGAGGATAACGAAGAGACATTATTTCTTGCAAAACAATGCAAAAGTCAACTGCGCTGCGTTTCACACTGGGTCAGATCTACTCGTGACAGGATTCTCGAACGGGGTGTTCGGCATATACGACTTGCCCGAGTGCAACATGGTGCAGACTTTGAGGTGTGTGCTATGCGATTGCAGGGTTCGTATCAATGCTCACTGCGTGTAGCATCTCTCAGAGCAACATCGACTTTATTTCTATCAATAAGACGGGGGAATGGCTGGCTTTCGGCGCAGCCGAACTAGGGCAACTGCTCGTGTGGGAGTGGCAGTCCGAGTCGTATATCCTCAAACAACAAGGTCATCATGACTCAATAAGATCGTTGGTCTATTCTCCAGATAGCCAGCGTATCATTACTGCTGCGGATGATGGAAAACTTAAGGTCTGGGACACAAACTCTGGCTTCTGCATAATTACTTTCACAGAACACAGGGGTGGAATTACAGCGTGCCAGTTTGCGAAGAAGGGCAATGTCATGTTCAGCGCCAGTTTGGACGGTTCAATAAGAGCTTGGGACCTTACACGCTATCGCAACTTCAAAACATTCACCGCTCCCACACGGTTGTCTTTCACATCACTAGCAGTAGACCCTAGCGGAGAAGTGGTCTGTGCAGGGTCGTTGGATTCCTTCGAAATCCACGTGTGGTCTGTGCAGACCGGACAGCTTCTCGATCAGCTGGCAGGACATGAAGGTCCAGTTTCATCCTTAGCCTTCGCTCCGAACGGTGGAGCTCTAGTCAGTGGAAGCTGGGATCACACCGTTCGCATATGGAGCATTTTCACCCGCACTCAGACAAGCGAGCCCCTGCAGCTGCAAGCGGACGTTGTATGTGTTGCGTACCGGCCAGACTCCAACCAGATAGCGGTCTCCACCCTTGATGGCCAGCTGGCGTTTTGGTCGGTCTCTGGGGCAAGCCAAGAGAATGCTGTCAACGGACGTCGTGACGCTTCGGGAGGCCGTAAGCTCACAGATCGACGAACTGCCGCCAACGCCGCGGGAAGCAAAAGCTTCACGACTGTGACATATAGTACCGACGGCACATGTGTCCTCGCCGGTGGTAACTCTAAGTATATTTGTCTCTACGATGTTCAGTCATGCAATCTCATCAAGAAGTTTACCGTGTCGGTCAATCTCTCCTTTGACGGCACCCAAGAATTTCTTAACAGCAGCAATCTCACCGAAGCGGGGCCGGCAGCGCTATTAGATGACGGAGCCGATGCTTCAAATGTCGAGAATAGATTGGACCGTACATTGCCTGGCGCAACTCGGGGCGCCGCTTCTTATATGATTGGTAGACCAGAAATTCGGGTACCAGCTGTGGCTTTCTCCCCTGCTGGGAACGCGTTCTGTACGGCAACCACAGAAGGCCTTCTCATTTACTCGTTGGACAATGTGCTGCAATTTGATCCGTTTGATCTCGACATCATGGTCACGCCTTCGACTACTCTACAAACTCTTGCAGAACATGACTATGTGAAAGCAGTAGTCATGGCCTTCCGCCTCAACGAGAGACCCATGATCCGTAAGGTCTACGAGGGCATACCTGTTGCTGATATCGCGCTTGTAGTCAAAGATTTGCCGACTGTTTACATTGCAAGGTTAATCAGATTTGTAGCTCACGCTACAGAAGAAACTCCACATCTGGAATTCAACCTCCTCTGGATCAAAGCAATATTGAGTATGCACGGTCGATATCTACTAAACAACGCTGGTGGAGTCAGTGCCGAGCTCAGACTTATACAACGAGCTGTTGACAAGATACAAGCAGAGCTTGCAACAATGTGAGAGCCGCGTGCATTGAAATAGCACTGTGACCATGCTGACTCATCAGCCAGGGCCGACGAGAATATCTATACTCTCAGATACATACTATCACAGCCAGCGACACAGTCAAAGAGCGTTGGAATATCGAGAGTTATGGCTGAGCCCGTCCATAACAGGAATGTTCTCGGCAGCGATGCTTCAGCCGATGACTGGATAGGCTTTGGCGATACTGATTGAACTCATTCGGGGATACCGACAATGCTGCGGAATATGAGTAGGGAGTTTTCGGGGTATCTGATTGAGAATGCAGGACTTGCACCTTGATACCTCGTGGTATTGCTGTGAGGGATGTCTGCATAACGGCTTCTTATTTGGATCTGAGCTAGCTCCGTGAGATACCCTGCGTTAAAGCATCACATTACAGTCGTGTGTACAACGCGCAATGATAGGTTTATCTTGACAGAGTACCTATCTATCTGGGGTGTTACTACGTTCTCTTTCGCCGTAGTGCACACTTTTGGATGTCATACTCGGCAGTGAAAGAACGACACAAAAAGTCACACCGCCAGACCCTCAGCCCCTGAGCGCCATGAATCTTTTCTAGGTAAGGTAGGTACGCAGCTTACCTAGTACAGAGCTCAGCTCAAGTGAACCAAGTACAGTACAAGCAACACTTTCACAACTCGTCAGGAGGTGAACCAGATACGAAGTACTTGTAAATCGTTTATGGATCGTCGTGGTCTCCGTAGTCATCTTCACTTTCTCATTGCATCCTGTCACATCCTGGGTTCTATGATCTCCATGAACTTTTACTTTCTCCCTCAATCACCCTGAATAAACAATGGCTTCATTAACGACATCTTTGTCAAGGGTGCTACCAAAACCAAAGTATACTGGAGAATTCGAAGAGCTGCCCATTCATACCCAGTCTAGAGGTCCGCGACTCCTGGGAGCCGACACTCTCGGTGAAACACAAATACTCATAAAGGTAGTACTTTAATCTTGTAAATTCTGTGTACAATACTGATCTAGCGTAGAGGTCTGGCCCTCCGCCGTATGGTAAACGAACCGGGTGGCGGCCGCGGACAGCGGAAGACTACGGCGATGGGGGAGCCTTTCCGGAAGTTCTGGTTGCTCAGTATCCGCTCGATATGGGTCGCAAGCCTTCCACATCGTCGAATGCACTAGCTGTTCAGGTTGATGCAAAGGGAAAGGTGAAGTATGATGCCATTGCTCGTCAGAGGCACAACGACAAGCGCATCGTCCACGCTTCGTTCAAAGATCTGATCCCTCTTCGCCAACGAGCAGACGGCGGAGAAATCTCTCTGGATCGACCGTCAGAGGAGGAAGTAGCCGCGCAGACAGAGAAAACGAAGAATGCTCTGGCAGCCTTGGTGACTGGTGCTGTAGCAGCACAGAAACCAAAAGACGTTAAAGGCACGAGTAGGAAAGATCCGACCTATGTCCGCTACACGCCAGCAAATCAAATGGGAGATACGCGGCGGATGAACGACCGGATAATGAAGATCGTTGAGCGGCAGCAGGATCCCATGGAACCACCGAAGTTTAAGCATAAAAAGATTCCTCGTGGCCCTCCCTCGCCCCCACCACCTGTCATGCATTCCCCACCACGCAAGCTTACTGCCGAGGACCAAGAGGCGTGGAAAATCCCGCCTCCAATATCAAACTGGAAGAATCCGAAGGGGTACACTGTACCGCTGGACAAGCGTCTGGCAGCGGACGGGCGGGGACTTCAGGACGTTACTATCAATGATAAGTTCGCCCAATTTGCTGAAGCACTCTTTACGGCGGATAGACACGCACGAGAGGATGTCAAGCAACGGGCCCTAATGCAACAGAAGGTTGCTGAGAAGGAGAAGGCTCAAAAGGAGGATCATCTTCGGATGCTGGCGCAAAAAGCTCGAGATGAGCGATCTGGTGCTGCACGACGTCCATCTCGATCGAACCGCTCATTCAACGGTAGTGGAAGCCCCTCAGCCTCCTCCCAGTCTGATAGCGAGGACGACGAAGCTGCTCGAGAACGGGAGCATATGCGGCGTGAGCGGCGCCAAGAAGCTGAGCGTCAGCTCCGACAATCACGGATGGGTACAGAAAGACGAATACAGATGATGGCACGTACACAAAACCGCGACATTTCGGAGAAGGTAGCCTTAGGTCTTGCCAAGCCCACGCAGTCCTCGGAGTCAATGTTGGATTCCCGATTGTTCAATCAGACCAGCGGTTTCGATACCGGCTTCAACGAAGATCAAGCCTATGACAAGCCCCTGTTCGCAGCCCAGGACGCAATCAGTAGTATATATAGGCCACGACCCAACGTGGATGACGACATGGATGCAGAGAGTGGAGGTGCTGAGCTTGATATGATACAGAAAAGCAACCGTTTCGAGGTGCTGGGGCGGGCAAAGGAGGGGTTTAAGGGTTCCGGTGATGTTGAGGTATTGATGCTCCTACTATCCATTCGTCCCATTCTCCTCACTAAGATCTTTATACCACAGGCCCGAGACGGACCGGTGCAGTTTGAAAAAGACAACACAGATCCCTTCAATATCAACGAAATGATCTTGGAGGCCACAGGAGGTCAAGCAGGCAGAAAGAGACATAAAGCGGAAGGACCAAACAACAGAAGTCCGAAACGCATGAGGACAGATGCAAATGAAAAAGAATTAGAGCAGCACTGACAATGCGTGAATATCAGGATAGAATCACATGTATATCTTCTCAACAAAATTGTCAAAGCAACATGTAGCCACACATACAGTCATTCTGTGATCTATGTCTATTCAAAATGAGTAAACAATTTAAGTAACCAGAGATTTAATGTATGAGTAAAAGACTTTGCTGATCTCTGCAACTGCATAAAAGACTTAAATAGTCAACACTAAAAGTAAGCACTCAGACAAACAATCTTCTGAGTTCTTTACTGTTACTTACATCATTGCTGTGCTTAGATTATTACTGTTGTTTATGTTGCTGTTACTTAAATTGTTACTATTGCTTATGTCACTGTCACTTACATTATTCTTTACATCATCACTGTTCACTTAAGATTCTGATCTATGCTTTTATCAAGTATACTCATTTTAATTAATAAGACATTGATGACAAAAACAGCAATAAAAACAGCAATAAAAGCAGTAATAAGAGTAGCAATAAGAGCAGTAATGTCAGAATTGTAAGATTGTAAGAAGCTGAAATCTAGCTATAGTGAGAATACTGTACTATATATACATAAGTTTCATGATCAGATAAGTAAAAACAAGCAATAAACTTATATAATTTATTTATTTATTCTTCATACATTGCATGCAGCCTATAAGACTATCATAGTTAAAAACAGAAAATAGTATATAAATGTTATAGACTCACAATTTATCTCATAATTTATCTACTTACTTAAAAAAGTCTTACTTGTGTACTTACTGTCTTCTCAATAAAATATTGCTTTTACTTTTCACAATGAATAAAATAAAGATCACATCAGCAAGTTAAAAGATTACTTACAAATATAAATAAGAATGTTTTTACTTAAAGTACTTTAAATTAACTCTGAGTGCATTAAATATAGTATCTAAACTTAAGTACTCAGAGTATAGAGAAGCAGCTTAGTAAGATTACTTTAATAAATTATATTAAATTTCTTTTATATAATTTAATGTATTCTCTATAGCTTGCAGAGTTTGCATTATACATACTTGTGTTGAGTGCATTCACTACTATATGCTTAAATACTCACTTTAATCATAACTATTTATTGAGTTATGAGCTCAGCAAATATAATTGTATAAATAATATAAATTTTTATTAAATTATATCAAAAAACAAAGAAAATCATTCAAATCTGATTGCTTTAAGTTAAGACGTTTAATAATAAACTTAATGTTGTTTAAAGAGAAAAAAAACTGAAAAAAGTAAAGAACTAAATAAGATAATTTAATATGATAATATTTATATTTAAGAAGAAAAACTTTTAAAATATTATTATAAGCAATTATATAATTAAAAACACTGCTGCTTAAATAGCTAATTATAAGTAATATACAGTTAAAGTGACTGAAATCATTAAGAATAAAATTACTGACAATTTATTTAAGAATATAAAGAACATTAATGAACTCTTAAAGATATAAAAACAATTTTGTATGACTTATATACAGATAAAATAAAATATTGTTTATATAAAACTACATTCTTTACTATTATATCTGTTCACAGTTAAAGCTTTAGATTATAAGAAGTTAATAAATATATATTTTAATAAGATAAATAGCTTAATTAAAAAGATTAAAACAGCAGTATTTGTTTAGCTTTAATAACAGTACTTGAAGAACTATTAAAGAAATATAACTTATAGAAAAATTATTTATTAAATTAAAAAGAAGTAACTGTTAAGAAATGATGTTCTAGCTACTTTTATTGTGTCAGTTAAAATTAGCATCAAAGAAGCTGAGTAAAGTTTCTGTTAATGTTAACTGTAGTTAACATTCTTAACTTTTTTAATTATGACAATATAGTCATAGAGTTTCATTAAATAGCATAATATAACATAAATATCTTTTTTCTTTTAACAAATTATGAACTCAAGTTAGCAAGAGACATTTCAGAGAAAATATATACTTTTAATGTATCAGCAACTTAATATACATCTTATTAAATAAATAAATAAGTATCTGCAGCAGCTAAATATATAAACTTAAACTGTTAAGCAAAATCAGCACTCTTAATAGCTTAATATGTATCTTATTAAATTAGACTGAGTTTAAAATCAGATTAAATTGACTTTTTATTAACTTAACTTAAATTTACATTAAAGTCAGATTGAGTCTGAGTTAAGTTTATGTATAAATTAACTTTACTTATAATCTGCATAGATAGCTGTGCACAGATGAGACTAGTCATTTAAGGTAAGATGTTATGAATCTAGCTATATAAGGTGTAATTTATGAAATAAATTATTAAAAAATGTATAAGCATATTAAGATCTTAGTCATGATAAATTACACTCTACTAGTTATATATGAATAAATTACAAAATCACAATATTTCACATTAAAAACACACATTAGAACTCTATATATGTGTGCTTACTAAGCTTGTAGACTGAAATATATGCACTTACTAAGTGTATAGATACACTTACTAAGCATATATATATTATATATATTACATTAGTCAGCTTACATAAAATCTACAATTTACATAAAGTTAAGTTAAATTAATCTGCACTCAATCTGCATATTTAAAAGCAATAAATAAATATTATATATTTGTTAAAAGTCTGTTTCTGTATAATCAGCACTTAATAAGTATTTAAGTTAACTGTATTTAAAATGATTTTTGTCACACTATAATTTGTAAGATCACAGTTAAATTGAAGAATTCAGATATTTAATATAAAGAAAACTTTAATTGTGCAATATCTTCTTTTATAAGATCTGTTGACATCTCATTATACATTAAATGACTTTTCTAATCATTATTATTAAATTTTAATGCAAAAAGCTTGATCTGAGTAAGATCTTATACTGTTGTTAAGATGTTTTATAAGTGATTAAAATCTTACTTAATTAATGTTGATGCAGTATTTAAGAATTGTTCTTACTTTCTTAATTGAATAACTCTAAATCTGTTAAACTGTGATGATATTGCATTGTAATTGTAAAATAACTGTAAATTATCATTATTCTGACTGTTAAGACTACATATTTCTTCTAATAGATAACAAAAAAGCTTTTAAAGATTTTGCATACTGTTTTTTGTTATGTTTTGTGAGTCTAACTACAGTTTATATATAAAATTTTCTTCTTAAAGCAGTTCATAATTTAATGTATATTCATATATATGCTGCACTTTGCTGTCTTTTCACAGACAGACTGCATATAATCTTACTGTTTATAATTGAAACATTGTTTAATCTATATATTATAATTGTAAAGATAAGCATTATATAACTGAAAATTAATAATCAATATTTTCTAAATAATCTTATGCTATAATGTCTATATGAAAAGACTGACTATTACAGTTTCTCTAATTTTGTCTTTTTACAGTTAAGACTCATACTGCTTAAATGTGTGCAGTCAGTGAATCTTATTTATGATGAATATAAATAAAATAATCTTAAAAGTAATGCAAATTCTCTGTATAAAAATTGCATTATTTACATCTTTTTCACTGTTAATCTGCATAAAAAGTAATACTTCTCAGAGTTTTACAAAATAGTTTTAATACAAAATTTAAAGTTTCTTCATCTATAACTGATTGAGCACTCAATATTTTGTATACTGATCAGAAACTGACATCTTAATGTTGCTGCTTCATAATTATTTTACTGTGTATACTTCTGTGATCAGAGACTTAACTGTGACAAGAAGTTCAATAAATAATTTATTTTATAAGTTTAATAGCTGTACTCTGATTACAGTGCATTGCAACAATGATTTAATTATCTGATGAATGTCTTGTGTCATTATGCTTACTTATGTTTAATTTATTAAATCTCATTCTTCTTACATTTTCAGCTAAGCTTAATTCATTAAATCATCACTTATTGACAGATTATTTAGTTTTTTCTTTATTTTTAAGAACTACTTTTAAGCAGAGTTCTTTTTTTAATTTAATTGTGTTTAAAGAGTACATACTCATCAAATTATATTTAACATCTTGTTTTGTTGTTGATCTATCTCTTTAAACTTTAAGAAATTCTTTATAAATTTATTAAGTCTGTTAATTAAAGTGTATTAATCAGCATTAACAGATTCAATAATGTTTTATTGCTTTCTGTTTTTTTGTTATTGAGATTTAGATGTAATTAATGATTTAATAGAGTTTTTACATCTTTTCTGCATTGCATCTGTATTCTTTATGTAAGTCATCATCAGTGTAATGACAAGTAGATAAAAGAATGATTTTAAAGTGTTTTATGTAATTTATTTAACTGCTTAAGTTATATATTAAGAGTTTTGCTGCTGTTGTAACTCTTTTTAAATTATATATAAAAGTTCTTTATTCTCTTCAGACTCTTAAACAAAATAAATTATAAATTTTTGTCAAAGTTTATTATGTTGCTGAGAAACTTAATGATGATGTAAATGAAATAATGAATGATGAGAAAATTTTTAAGAACATTTTAAATCTTAATTCTTTTATAAAATTAATGAATTTTAATTTCTTCATAAATCTTAAGCTTTCTTCTTAAATTGCTGAAGTGTTCTTACACAATTGAGTAAGTTCTCTTAACATTTTTATATATTTTTTAAAACATTATATTCTTTTCATTTAATAAGATAATAAGCTTTTTCATTAATTATTTTCTTCTTTAAAATGTTCTTAACTTCATATTCAGTTGAGTTCAACAGATATTGATGTAATTTGAATTGATATGAATTAATTGTAATATTGAAGTATTAATGCAAAAAATATTAAATGTATTTACATTTTTTAAAGTAAGTCTAATTCATAACTTAACTTCTTAATGTTTCTTTTAATCATAAATGATTTAATACTTTTATTTATGAATTTTTTACTCTTTTTCTTTATTTATATATTGTCTATTCATAAATATATCTTCTCTTCAATCTTATATAATTTTATTCATTTCTTCTGCTCTTCAATTCTCTTTATAAGATCAGTATGCAGTTTCTTAAGCTTTATAATATTCAATATTACTTTTTAACTTTAAGATCTGTGCACTTATGAGTTTTGTTAAATCTTCAGATAATATTTATAATTTACTTCAAATAATGTCTTTTCTGTGATTTCATTTCATACATTATTGTACATAAACTGTGTCATAAGCAGCAGTTATATTCAATTGTTTTATTTTATATTAACATAATGTTGCAAATACATTTTAACTATCTAATTTATTCATTTACTCTGTTTATCTATCTATAAATAATATATTATTAACATCTTAAACTTTATTCTGAGCTCTGCTGTAAGCATTTCTCAGAACTTACTCATAAACAGTTTATCTTTATTAATAATAAATTTCTTTAATAGTCTGTGATTGCTAATCAATTCTCACAGTATAATATATATTAATATTGATGCTGTTACAGTTTCTTTAAATGAAATAAACATTATATACTTCATTAATTTATTTATTATAATCAATATATTATTAAATCTAACTTTTTATGCTGAGTTCTTAAACTTTAATAGCTTCATAATAAAGTTTCTAATAACAGACTCTTAAAGCATATCTAATATGTTTAATTATATTATTTTATCATAATGCTTATCTCTTCAGATCTTATTGCATCAGCATAAATTACATTTAACAATGTACTCAGTAATTTAATTACAAAGATTATTTATGTTACATCTTCTTTATATAAGATCTTCTATACATTTAACTTTTAAATGTCTGTTAGCTCTGCTGTCATAACATACTTTAATAAGTTCTTCATTTATTAAAAAAGTATTCTTTATCTTATACATTGCTGCTAAATCTTTCATAAGAGCTTCTTACTCATCTTTGTATAGAATTTCAGTATAAATCATTTTTACTTCTTTATAATTAAATTATCTACTTAAAGCATCTGCATCACTGTTCTTATTACTCTTCTTATAATACATCTGAAATTCAAAGTCTGTTAACTGTTTTACTTAATGAATCTGTCACTGATTCAATTACTTAATTATTATGAAGTTTCTTAAATTCTGATGATTCATAAAGATCTAAATAAACTTATCTATATTTACAAAATAAGATCTTCAATCTTGCAGTGCTTTCATTATTATAAGAAATTCTTTATTATAAATCTTATATTTTTTCTTGAGTTCTGATAACTTTCTAAATCAATACAAAATAAACTTTTATTACTTAACTTTAATTTAATATAAACATGCTTTAACTGCAAAATCTAATATATTGATTTTCAGTATTTTCTTATATACTTAATTAAGTATTTACAGATATACTGTTTCATTAAGACTTCTTTTTAATATGTAGAATGCATTCTTCTATTTTTTATCTTAATGTTATTTCTTGTTCTTGTATGTCAAATGCATAAAAGATTTCACAATCTTTATATAATTAAACATAGATTTTCAATAATAATTTATTAAATCTAAAAAGACTTATACTTTCTTAATCTTTTTCAGCATTAATTAATGTTTAACTGCTTTCATCTTCTTTAAATTCTTCTTAATTTGTTTAGATTAAATAATATATTTTAAAAACTGTATTTTTTTAATTTTAAATCTGCTTTTTAACTTTTTCACATACATAGCTTTCTCATTGAGCTTTGTTAAAATCTTTTATATATGTTTACAATGCATTTTCAGATTGTCTAAGTATATTAAAATGTCATTAAGATATATAATTATAAAATTATTAAAATACTTTCTTAACATATCATTAATGAGTTTCTGAAAGATAATTAAGACATTTTTAAGTTTAAATGACATAACAATGTACTCATAATGTTTATATTTTATTTAGAATATCATTTTTCATTTTTTGTTCTTCTTTATATATATACAGTAATACACTTTCTTCAGATTTAAACTCATAAATTATTTAACTCTTTTTAATCTATCTTGCAACTCTTTTATCAATGATAAAGAATAAGTATCTTAATAAATTATTTTATTAAGTTACTTATAGTCAATACATAGTTATTTAATATCATTCTTCTTTAATATAAACAGAATCAGATATTCTATCAGTGACTTTAAAGATTTGATGAATTTTTTCTTTAAATTTTTATCAAAATAATTTCAAACTTTTTTAAGTTAATCTTTATTTATAAAATAAAGTAACATTCACTTTAGCTGTTTATCATTTATGAGCAGTATTTCATAATCTCAAGACTTATACTTTAATAAGCTTTTTCCTAATTATTTAAAGATATCATATGTATTCTTTGTTACATAAAGTTTTTTATTAATTCAGTTAATCTAAAAGTTCTTTTTATATAATCAGAGCAATCTGCAAAGACTTTTTCTT